>QWCB01000061.1_pt1 | contig 135587 bp, 145 predicted proteins | sample 1972511 | NCBI WGS metagenome assembly QWCB01 (sample SAMN09866719, study PRJNA288562) | Human gut metagenome isolate term5_stool, whole genome shotgun sequencing... | isolation source: gut | host: Homo sapiens | place: USA: California | reverse complement strand
TTTTGTCTGAATGCTAATTTACATATGCATTTATTATAGCGCAAACCCTATATAAAATCCACTATTTATCTGTGCTTTTTAGTTAATGAGCAGGCGCTACTTACGATTTAGAGTTTTTGGAAAGCAGGATGGTTACTATGGCTTCTAAAAAGGTAAAGATATCAGCAAATCAGGCATTGAATGCGACGAATAAAGTTCTTAATAGTATGACCGAAATAAGCGATCATTATGTAAATGGGAAAAAATATTATAATTCAAATCAGGCGAAAGCGGATTTAATGGTAGTACAAAAGTTAAGAAAAAGAACAGATTTTGTCGCAGGACTTACGGTTGTTTTATGGTTGGTGCTTATAATCGGAACCATCGTGTTATGCGTTACTGGAAATGATATTGTTTTGGAGCTGCTGCATTTATAAGGAAGTAATGGCATGAAAAGGTTAAGCAGAAGAGCAAGAAAACAAAAGAAACAAGAGGAACAGTGCCGGGGAAAAAAGTTATCGAAAGCAGGAATTCCATACTCTAAGCACAAGAAAAGAATATGCTATCATTTTGGATGGAGTGGAGATATGGCACTTGGAGTGCGGATATATGCCATGACTGAAAAGGATAACGATAACAGATATGTTTGCCGGGGATGTGGCAAGGTATTTACGCAAGCAGAAATGAAACAAATGGAAAAATTGTGTTTCTATCTACAGGCAACGCCAGTAAAAAGTAAAAGTAAGGTGCAGGATTTATTGAAAGGCATAGAGCCGGTTGAGTATTATTATAAGGATAGAAACGAAATTGTTCGATGTAGCAGATTAGATGTGCTACCTAGAATAGCAGGCGTTTGGAATGAATAACAAGAGAAGTTCTGATTGTGAATATCATAAGGATAGAACTTAGCAATACGGGTTTATAAAAGTATACATTTGCAGACACCAAAAAAGAGTACAAAGAGCGTTCGAAATTCTATACAAATAGGATTTTTGGACGTTCTTTTTGTATGCAGAAATTTATGGACAGTGAATCGCTACCATTGTAACAGTAAATTTTTTAACGCTAATTCAGTTCAAGCGCACAGCAAGGACTGCGCTTGAACTATGGAAGAAAGAGAAACTGAATCATCGTAAAAAATTAACTGCCACAATGCAAGGTCAGGAGGAAAAATTATGGCAATATATGGATATCATAGGACATCAACAAAGGAACAGCATTTAGATAGAGGAATTAATGAGATAACGGAGTTTTGCAAAGATAACCATTATAAACTGGAAAAAATATATACAGATCAACAGACAGGAAAGAATTTTAGCAGACCCCGGTACACGGTACTAAGGGATGATATTTTACGTGAAGGAGATACGTTGATAATCACCGAGGTAGACCGGTTGGGGAGAAATAAAAAGGATACAGTAGAAGAACTGCGGATGTTGGCAAATCGAGGTATACGGGTAACGATCTTGGAGATACTTACAACGTTGCAGGATTTGTCTAAAATGGACAATGCTATGGCGAAAATGATATTGGAAACGGTCAATCATATGCTGATTGAACTATATGCGGCTATGGCACAGGCAGAGGTTGAGAAAAAAGAAAAGAGACAGCGTGAAGGGATTGAACAGATGAAGGCAAGAGGTGGATGGGATAAATATGGCAGACCGCGTATAAAACAGCCGGATAACTGGAAAGAGGTTATTCAGAGCTGGAAGGCAGGGGAGATAACAGCAGTGGAGGCTATGAGATTAACCGGGATGAGGAAGAGCAGTTTTTATAAGCTGGTTAAGGCAGAGTAAAAAAGTGTTCCAGTGTTCCAGATATATTGCATTTTTTAATATAGGAAAAAGAGTATTTCCCTTATAAAAATATAGTAAAAAAAGATATCTAATATAACCGGAACACTGGAACAGGGGATTTAGACGTTCTTATGAGTGATTTTTTGTTTATAATTTCGATTAGCAACTTTGTGTGCACATTCACGACAACAGTATTTTCGGTTCGTATATGCACCAGAATGTGCAAAGAGCATATTGCATTTTTTATTTGCACAACGTGTAATGACTTTTGAATTTGAGTAGTCCAGATAAAAATAGAAGAATATAGCACTTACCAGCGTTGGAAATTCCCAGTCTGAAATTATTTCTGAATCTTTTAAAGTAATCTTAGGATAGATTTCTCTTATTTCAAAAGAAAGAACATCAGAGAAAATACATTGAGCCAGAGATATGATGACTTCCTGATGGCTAATAAAAAAAGAATGACAAAAATCATTATCTGTTAATGGATTAGAAATTGTTCTGGATAGAAAGTTAATTACGTCTGCATTAGGTGCGGGAGTACCATTATTTTCTATAAGGTCTGAATAGAAATCTGTTTTAATGTCTGTGATGGAGTTTGAATTATTATCTGTCTTACTTTCCGCATTGTTATCTGTCGTAGTATTGATATTGTCATCTTTTTTGATGCCTGAATTGTCGTCAACATTTGTAGCAGATTTGGCTTCTGTAATATCATCAATTTGGGACGTTATGTGTTTTGATTTGCTGATATTCAATCTATATATGTAATCAATGAATGGGTATTTTGAAAAGTATGTTCGATACTTTTCGTGATCGGTGGTATCGGCATATTCTAATTCATACATCACGGAGAAAAAAGGATTTTGAATAAGGGCAAGGCAGTTTAATAGTAAATCTTTTAACGTGTTGTCGATATCTTTGGAGTTGGTATATGATTTATCCTTTAAGGTGTTGTATTTGAGCATCAAACGGTGAATTTCTATTAAATATTTCATTTGTAATTGGTAATATTTGAAATGTTTATATGAAATGCAATCGTAAAGATCATTATAACATTCAAATATTTGAAGAGTTTGATAATTGTGGTATTCATTATCATTTTTGGGGACAAGTTTAAAATTTATGATTGCACCATATTTATTACAGAAGGTTATTATCTGATCAAGCGTTTCAGCCTTGGCGAAATCAATGTAAATAGGGGACTTATCTTCAGAAGGATCTGAATCGTAAAGTGTGATGGGGGTTAAATCTGTTGTGGGTAATGTTGGTGAACCGATAGTTGTATCGTTTTCATCACTGTCTGTATGGTACTGGTATTTGGGTTCAATAATGTTGTTGTATACAAGCCTCATAGGCACCTCCGTATAAAAAGTGGACACTAAGTAGATATATCTATATCCACCATGATATCGTACAATTGAATTGTTGGCAATGGCAGAATACAGCCGACGGAAGGAGATAAAATGTATGAAAGAAACAATGACAACCCAAAGTAATATGACAGAGGTCGAAACAAGCAGATTGGAGAAGTATGTAGAGAGGCTAAGAGAGCAGCCGCAGTGGAGAAATCAGCTTTTGATTAAGAATGGACAGGCTACTTTTGTAAAAAATGGAAAAGTTCATACATGCAATAAAATAGAAGGCTACGTTAAGTTACCAGATATGAAATGCGTGGAACCGATCCAGCAGATAGAGATGTCGATTGGTTTTGCACCAAAGATGCGGATGATCCTCTGGAAAGACAAGAAAGCATATTTTCGTGGTTATCGAAAAGCAAATACAGATGGGTGTATTTTATTTATACATGCAATAAGTGAATCGTACGATTTATTGATTGTAGATATTAAAGATGACATACCAGCTTTAATTGCTATAGATGATAGCGAAATAGAGAATGTAAATTCGATAACATATCCGATACTGGAATATCTTATAAAAAATTCGATAGAGGTGTCAGAGAATGTCATAGAGGAAGAGCCTTACGGGAAAGGGGATTTTGATGATGAGTGGGAATAATTTGTTTATGAAACGACAGGCGCGGACAATCGACTTGCTGAATGAATTAGAAAATACAGCGACACCGTTTATAATCCATCAGACAGAGGTTGATATGGAGACAGAATTTGATTATTCATGTAATAAAATAAATGGAAATAAGCTTGAGGATGAATTGGAAGATATCGTCGTAAAAGTAATTTCTACAAATGACACGAAAAAGAATTTGCATACGTTGCTAAGAGAAAAAGAATTACGGATGCAGGAAATAGAGGAACTCATTCTTGAAAACGCAATAGTTAAAAAAATAGAGGAAAAGCTTTATATTTGGAACGGCAAATATTATCGACAGCTTAATGAAGAATCCTTTGTCAGGGAAGCGCGAAGTGTGCTGCCAAAAGAGATGCAAAAAAGAATTCCATATTATAACCGATTTCAGGATACGTATAAATATATGCAGGCAAATGGTAGTCTGACAGGTGAATTTAAGAAAAAGGATGTTGCGACTGCAAAACATATGATTGTTTTTCAAAATGGCATATATAATGCAGAGAAAGATGCACTTATAAATAGCACCTCAAAATATCCTGTGTTATTCGAGATAAATGCCGAATACTTAGGGAATGAAGAAGTACAGACGCCATATATGGATAAAATCATAATGCAGGCTACAGGAGGAGATGTAGATACATTAGAAAGATTTTATCAATGTCTGGGATATATTTATTCACAAGGAACGGAGGCTAAAAAATTCTTTGTATTTGGAACAGCTCCCGATAGTGGAAAAAGCATTATTGGCGAATTTATAGCAAAGACAATAGGAGAGGGCAATATTTCAACTATTTCGCTTAATGAATTTGGAAGCCGTTTCAAACTTGGGAGTATAAGTCAAAGGATCCTTAATTACAACATGGATTTGCCAGCAGGCATGTTAGACAAAAAATCAGTGCAGTTGTTAAAGCTGCTTACCGGTGATGCAAAAATAGATTGCGAAGAAAAATATGTGCAGAACAGAACGGTGACGCATCATTGTAAATTTTTATTTGCAACAAATCATCCAATTCAGCTAAAGGAGGATGATGAGGCATTTTATCATAGAATGCTGTTAATACCGTTTGTTAAATCTATAGCTGATGAAAATCGAGATTATAGTATGCCAGAAAAATTATGGAAAGAGCGTCATGCAATTGCTACCAGAGCGGCACATGCATACCGTGATTTGTATAGAAATAATTTTGTTTTTCATGAATCAGAACTTGCTGATAGGATGTTAAATGAATGGAGAGAGAACTGCCGCCAAAAGTGTTTGAAAGAATTCTTTTATCAATGCTGTGAAGTGGTAAAAGAACGTGAAGATGCGTTTGTACCCACAGATGCGTTGTTTAAGGCATATCGGAAATTCTGTGCGGAAAAGGACATACATATACGAGATAGCGATAAACCGCAGTTTTCACGACTATTTAAAAATACATTTGGCATAGCCAGTACCAAAAGAAGAGTTGATGGTTATAATTCACCAGTAAATGGTTATCTGGGAATTCAATTAATTGAATGAACCCACAGTCAGCTTTTTGCGGAATACAATTATACTCAAAATAACAGGAGGACAAAAGAATGAATACAGATACAAGCATAACAGAGACAAAAGGATTACCAGTAGTTGTGAACGTAGAGGGTTTATGTGAACTGCTGCAATTAGGCAGACCAAGTGCTTTAAAAGTGGCTGTTGCAGCAGGGGCACGCATTGATATTGAAGGCAGCAGGATTTTAAGATTTAATGTGAAAAAAATCCTTGAGTATATTGAGGAAAACAGCTACTAAAGGTTAAGAAAGAGGCGGAGGAAACTCTGCCTCTTTTCATGGGAGGATTTGAATATGGCTTTTGATAAGGATGGAAAAACTGTATTACCGGCAAATATTTATTATGACAGGAAAAAGGAAATTTACTATGCCGATAAAGTGTATAAAGGTGAAAGAATTTATTTTGCAGGGAAAACGAAAGCAGAAGCAGAAAAAAGATTGCGGAAAAGGCTATATGAGATAGATATGCACATTTCCCCACAAAAGAAAAGTAATGTTACGGTAGAAGAACTTTTTGAATTATATGTAGGAGAGTATCACCCGGAATTAAAGCCGACAACCGTGCAGCAGTACAGATTTTTGTATGATTATTATTTGAAGGATTTTATTGGAAAGGTAAAATTGAAAAATCTTTTGCCGTATCATATTCAAAAAGTATATAATCATCTTGTAGAAAAAAAGATGAAACAGGGTACAGTGAATAACGTTAGAAAAATGCTGCGTACTCTGCTGAATGAAGCTGTAAGGCGTGGTATGCTTTCGGCAGATGACAATCCATACCCGAAGGTAAAGGCACCAAGTAACTTGCCGGTAAAGCAGCAAAGAAGTTTTACGGAAGAGCAGAGAGACCAGTTTTTACAGTATGCAGGAAAAAGTTTATATGCAAATTTATATAAACTGCTGCTCTATACAGGAATGAGGGTTGGAGAGGCATTAGCTTTAATGATCTGTGATGTTGATTGGGATAACCATGTTTTGCATGTTACCAAGAATTTGCAGAAAACAACGCAGGGGGTGTTTTATATAGAAACACCTAAGACGCGCGAAAGTATCCGGGACATCTATTTAGTACCAGAGGCAGAGGGAGCGATAAAAAGCCAGTTGGAGTTACGAAAAATTATTGTCGAACCGATACAAGAAGATATAAAGGGCGAGTTTGAAAACTTATTATTTGTAAATACTAAGGGAAAACCCGTAAATGTCGGTTCAGTCAGACAGAGCATCAATCGGATTGTTGAGAAGATACGTGCCGATGGAAATAACTGTCCGGACATATGGATACATGCTATGAGGCATGGGTATGTATCTATTGCGGTGGCAAGAGGTGTGCCATTAGAGGTAGTGCAGGCAAACGTCGGACATACGAGTATTGAGACGACAATGCGTTATTTGGAGTTGCAGCCAGACTATATTAGGAAGCAGAGTATGAAGATATCAGATCTTTATCAGAGCAAAGAAGCAGGAGACAAGTCTATGCAATAGTTATGATGGATTTTTGGCTGATATCAGAGTATAATAAAAGAAACCAATAGTGATTTTTATAAGGAAGGATAGGGTGATTTTATGGCACCATTAGCACAGGAAACTGTAAAATATAGCGAGCAGGAAGAAAAACTCTTTCGTGAATTGGATAAAGGAATTGATGATATGGAACAGGGGAATACCATTCCACATGAAGAAGCAATGAGACAAATTCGCGAAAGGTTGTTAAAGGAATATGCAATATAGGTTACGTGTGACAAGGGAAGCGTCAGAAGATGTAACAGGGTTGGCAGGATATATTGCGCGAAAATTTGCTAATATAGATGCGGCACTGAATTTTCTTGATAAATACGATAAAGAAGTACAGCGACTGACTAATTTTCCATTTGGTTATCGAGGGGTAAGTTTTGAATATCGTGGATATGAAATCAGAATAAAATCCTTTGGTACATATAATGTGTTCTTTACAGTTGATATTGCTGAAAAACAGGTATTTGTTTTGCGGGTTTTAAAGGATAGGCAGGATTGGAAAACAATACTTGGAAGTCAGGATAAATATCATTTTGAATAGAACGGATATGGAAAGACAGCCAGAAAATAGTCTGGGAATTTGTCTGGGAATCTGACTGGGAATTTCAGTTTAGAGTAAAACGACAGATAATCAGAGAACGCCGAAAATAAAGGCTTTTATCAAATCAGAAACTAAGGAAAATGCGAAAAAATGTATCCCCTTAGTTAGTATATACATCAACAGTGAAAACCCCGAAGGTGACTTCGGGGTTTTTGCTGAAAAATCTAAAAATCTTCATCGTCCGTCCACATGTCAGGTGACATGCAGGCGCGGAAATATTCGATAGGCTTTTCACTGTATGCAGCACATAGGAAAAGCCAGTCATAGGGATTGGCAGCGAAAAGTTCTTCATAACCGCATTTTACCAGACATGCATTGGCTTCATCGATATAAGTTTCTGTCAGTTCAGATTTTGTCAGTTCAGTATATCCGACACTTAGTTTTACATTCAGCCAGAAACGGTAAAAATCAAGCAGCACTATCATTTTCCGAATCGAATCATAGGAAGTCGAGACAGATGATTTTTCTTCCGACAGAATATCCGACATTGTTTTTTTGCTCGGAAAGTTATTTCTTACAATATAAGGAATATTTGGATTTTTGTTCATTCCAGAGTGTGTATACACCAGGCGGTCCAAAATAAAACTGTTATTGTAAAGATTTCTGTTGCCGATAAAATCGAGAATATATTCATAATCACGATCAGAAGGGTTCGTGCTGTAAGACTGTGCGTCATATAAAATTTCGCGCACCAGCAGGCTGCAATTCTGATACTTATGAATATCAATGGAAATTCTGCCGGAGATCATATTTCTGTTACGGGACATTGCATAGAGTGTGGTTCGAAGTTCGTTGACAGCATCATCACTTTCTTTTGAACCGATGAGCTGGGAAATCAGGTCATGCAGCGTATGAAGAGCACTTTTGTTCCAGTGACAGAAATCTGCTTTATTTGCAATTAAAAAATCTATTAGTTCATCGGCAGATTCCATTGCAGCAATCGTATTCTGTACATAACTGGTATAATAAGTATCGATGTCATCCGAAACTGGTAAAGTAACGGGTGCTGCGTCAATTTTCTGAATTATTTCCTGAGCTTTTTGATAAGAAAGTTGATGTAAAAAAGAATAATAATAGACTGCTTCACGGATGTTGTGGCAGTTAAAAGCACGGTCATAATAGACATGCTGAAAAAACCAGACAGTTTCCTCATAGGTTAGCTGCATGGCAAAACACAGTTCATATATTTTAGGGCGGCTTCCTGCCTCTACTTTTGGGCGGTGATTTCCGGTAAACCAGGACATCACTGTTGCACGGCTGATTGTAGAACCGATATCTTTCAGTTTAGAGAAAAGATAATCAGCCATTTCAGCATTGTCTGAAAAGTCTACAGGAGCGTTCTTTTTTTGCAGAAGTTCGGTCAGACCTTGTCCGAAAGAGCGGAAATGAGTCGGATCTTTTAAATATTCAACTGCCTGATCGACATTGTCTATCGAAGAATAATTCTGGATACTGCTCTGATTATAAAGTGTATAGTCTGATTTCATTTTCATTCTCGTTTCTTTTTCATGATAAAAATACTCTGTTAAATGCAGATATGTTCTGCTAAGATTATAGCTGAAACCGATAAATTTTTCTACAAAAAATACAATTACAAACTTGCAGAGCAATATCGTTATAATAAACGGGAAACAGTTAATCTGATAGTTACAGAGAAATTATTTTTTATAATCAATGAGGATAAAAATGCGGGATATGAGAATTGCATTGTGCAATGGATATGAAATGAAAATTTCAGAAAACCGGAAAATCCGGATTGCAGACGAAGCAGGGAGAGGAGCCGGATGTATTGTATATGATGCCATTTACTGGGATCAGATGCAGATAAAACACAAAATAAGAGTCCGGGAGTGTTATCCGGCATACATCCAACTGACCAGAGCTGCTACCGGAGAGCTGGGGTCTTCTGGAAATCCAGAAAAATTTGAAAAAGCGAAAAACCGCTTTACAGATGCGTATAAAAGAAATACGGATATCAGAAATACGTTAGGGCTGACGAACTCTACCGTCAATGCGGTCGATGTGATTTCCTGTAATCACACAGTTTATATCCTGCTGCCAATGGATGAAGGAATTGATTACAGGTATTATGAGGATCAGTCATTGCAGGAACTTTTCCGGCATATGAAAAGTCTTGCGCAGATTATTCTGAAATATCATCAGAAGGGATATCTTCATCTGGATATAAAGCCGGAAAATGTGCTGATTTTACCGGAAACACCGGAGCATGTGATTCTATTTGATTTTGATTCCGTAACTGCAATCGGGGAATTACAGAAAAATGCAGGAATCCCTTATTCGGATGGATTTTCTGCGCCGGAACAGATGCAGGGAAAAATCAAAAAAATAGGATTTCATTCCGATGTATATTCCATTGGTGCTATGCTGTTTTTTAAACTTTTTGTAAGAAAACCGTGTGAGGCTGACTGCAGAATCGCGAGCAGCTATTCATTTGAAAAAATGCGGTATGGAAGCGAAAAATATCAGCCGAAGCTTTATAAAATGTTAGATTTATTTTTGAAAAAGACATTGTCTATTGCGACGGCACCGAGATGGCATGAGATGCAGAAGGTAATCGATGCGCTTGACGAACTGATAAAGTTAGCAGACATCAATGATGTATATCTGCTGGATTCATTCCAGTATAATTCTGCCTGTTTTGTTGGAAGGCAGGATGATTTAGAAGAAATCAACGAGCTTCTTGCAAAGAATCAGCTTGTATTCCTTTCCGGAATTGGAGGAATTGGCAAGACAGAACTTGCAAAACAGTATGCATACCGGCACCGGGCGCAGTATGATACCGTTGTTTTCGCAGTATATGAGAAAAATATAGAGTCACTTGTGCGGGATGAAATTGGAATCAACCAGATCAGCCGTGAAGAAGATGAGACAGAGCGGGATTATTTTAAAAGAAAGATCGAAGTTTTAAAACAGGCTGCAACGCCAAAAGATCTGATTATTATTGATAATTTTGACGTAGATGCAGATGAAGATTTAGAAACCCTGTTCGCCTGTCCCTGTAAATTTATCATTACGACAAGAAAAGATTTCAGAGATTATAATTATGAGCAGATCAATGTTGACCGGATCAAAGATATTCAGGAAATCTTAAATCTGTTTTATACTTATACTTCCATTCCTTATACGGAAAAAGAAGTCGAAGCAGTCCGGCAGTTAATCGAATATGTGGAACATCATACGATGACCGTGGAACTGATTGCAAAATATCTGAGAAACACAGAGATTTCTCCGGAAATACTCTATCAGAAATTTTTGGAAAAAGACGGAGTTACGAACACACAAGAAGTCCAAATCAGACAGAGAAAAGACAGGAAACTCCGCTCTGAGAGTGTAAACAGCCATTTAAAGATTCTGTTTGATATTTCCGGGTTTGATGTCATAGAAAGAGAAATTATTGCAAGCCTTTCCCTGTTTGATGGAATCCGTATTAGCCGGTCACAATTTGAAATATTATTATGTGGAATCAAAGAAACCGCAGAAAAACTCGACGGTTTTATTCAAAATGGCTGGGTTATATGGAACAAAGTTACCGGAAAAATATCGCTGCACCAGGTGATACAGGATCTGATTTACCATGAATTAGTGCCTGATGCGGATAATTGCAGACACATTGTTGCCGGGATGAATGAATATCTGTCAGTAGAGCCGGAAGTTTATGCACAACATGATATCCGGGAGAAAATGGCTGCGATTTTTATAAAACGCCTTACCGGAAATAACATGTCTTATGCATGGCTTTGCTTTAGAGCAGGAGATGAGGAAAAACTTCAAGAGGCAGAAAAAATCTGTCTCGGGCAAGGAGATACAGAGGCGTATGATCTGTTGCAAAGGATTGAGAGGAAACGGATCAAAATGGTGAATGACAGTATTGAAATTGACTGGTCTGCCACAGATTATCCGGAAAGTGCAATGCAAAAGTTAGATGAGATGGCCGGACATCTGGATAGTGCAGCAGCATATTGCAGAAAAAGTTCAGAAAATCCGGATTATCTGGTAAGGGAATATTTTGAAATGGCAAGTGAGACTTCCGACATGTTAGATGACCGTGTGGAATGGTGTGCGGCAGATGTACCGATTCCACAGATGGAAAATCTTTATGAAAAAATCAGTCAATTATTTGATCTGGTAATGGAACAAATGCCATTGACTTCCTATATGCCAAAGGAAAAAGAAAAAGCATATCAAAAAATAAGAGATTATTATTCGAAAGATCCTGGTCTGACTTACCGGGGAGAATTTCGCCTGAATCTGAAAAAAGGCTACCAGTATCAGGAACTTTTAAACCAGTTAAGAGAAGATACATCTTTCCATGAAATTGATGATGGAAACAATATGTCTTATGCAGAACTGGCAGAAGAATATGAAAATAACGGAAAAGAGCAGGAAGCGATCGCGTGTTATCAGAAAGTATACGAGGAAGATTTTGCGACGATGGAAGGAATATGTATTCCGGAAAGCCGGGAATATGCAGCGAAAAGTATTGCAGAAATTTACCGGAAAAAAGGTGATATAGATTCTGCCATTCAGACATTAGAAGGAGCTTTTTCTGATACAGAATCGGAAGATATCTGCATAGAGCTGATTGGAATATTAAAAGAACACCAGAAATTGCAAAAAGCCAGACAGTATGCCATTCAATTAAAGCAAAGGATGGATCCTGCACCGGAAAATGCGTATGATACCGGATATATGCTTGCTGCCTGCTATTTTCTGTATTCCATTGAAGAGAATAAGACAGAAAAAACGCAGTTGTGGAAAGAATGTCTGAAATATTATAAGATGCTTGGAACAAATGAAATTGAGGAACATTGCGGTGATTTTCTTGTGGAATATATACAGAAAGAAACCTCTTCCATGGAGGAGGTTTTATCTGTAATAGACAGAGTCCGTGAATATGGAAAAAATAATATCAGAAAAACAATTCTCTGGAATGTCATAAAAAAATATGAGGGAAAGAACCATTTTGAAAAGAATCAGATCATCTGCCTGATAAGGCTGGCGGAACTTTCGAAGGAATATCGTTGCAAAAATATAAAGGAAGGGTTAGAGCTATGCAACCAGGCACAGGATATATACAATAAATACGATCTGAATGATGCGTTTCTTCAAAGCCTTATTTATAAAACAAGGGAAGAGCTTATGAATGAGGGGAATTTTGATTATGAGCAGATCACGCAGATCAGGAAAATGTGTAACTACAGACTGTTAGCAGAAAAACAGATCGCGCAAAAAAAATATACACCGGAAGAACAGATTGAGATATGGAAGGAGGCTGCAAATCAGTATAGCTATATAGAAGATGGAGAAAAGGAAGAAGAGTGTCTTAAAGAAGCAATCAAAATAGCAGAAAAAACATGGGAAAAGATAGAAGCCAGCGAGTTCTGGACGGACTATTCGAGCATGCAGCATGATCTTGTCACATTAGAGATTGATAATGGAAAATTAGAGACAGCAGAACAGAATCTTGCGCTGTTGTACGATAAGACAGCTGCGCATATTTTAGAAAAAAATGTCAAAGAGGATACAACGGATCACTATTGGGATATAGATTATATTGCATTTAAATATGAGGATATAGCAAATATAAATGAAACAATCCGGATATATTTAGCAGCCTTGTATATCCTGCTTGAAAAAAAAACAGATTCCAAAATCCTGACAGACAGGCAAGACGGGATCGGACAGTTGTGCGTGGTACTGCAGCAGTTATTGGAAAAAGAATACGATTCAGATGTAACCAATTCGATCATAGAAGCGAAAAGGCATTTGCAGGAATTTTTGGAGGATACGGCTTATGACCAGGAGAGAGTTTTGCTTTTGCTGCAAAAAATAGCAGAAAAGTATCAGTATAAGGATTTTGAATTTAAACATGACATAAGGCAAAAATAAAAACTGCCACATCGGACAACCCGGTGTGGCAGTTTTTTAATCACTCTTACAAGTAAAAATAGCCGGTTTGGTAAAATGAGCCTGTAAACAAAAACAAGTCTTTAAGAAAAGAGAGGGCATACGTCATGGAAACAGTTCTTTTAATCATTTATGCGGCAGCATCCTACTGGGCAACAAACAAGGTATTGTATGAGGGAAAAGTTGTATTTTACTCTTCCGCTTATGTGCATTACATGAAAAAATTTTTAATAGGAATGATGTTTGGCTGGATACTGATTCCGATTGCGATTTTAAAATGCATTTTTTTCAAATAGATTCGGGATTGGGAATAAGAGCAATCGCAAGATAACAGAAAAGAAGGAGTAAACAGATTATGAAGCAGACAATCGAAGATAAACTGGTGAGTAAGGTAAGCAAAGGAAAATTAAATACAATCCACGTAAGCCGTGAAGAGATGGCGGATCTGGTAGATCAGCATTTTATACAAAATGCGGAGACAGAAGAAGAGTACAAACAGATCTGGAAAGTCATAAAAAGAGGAATCCTTTTTGATAAAATGATTTATACAAAAGATGGAAACTATCAGATGCGCTCCTGTTCCAGACAGGGCGGACACAGCCTGAGAAGAAACATATGGATCTATGATAAGGCGGCAGACACCTTTTATCAGTACGATTACTGGACTGGATTTTATGGAAAATTCAAAAAAATGGTGCGCAGCAGGATGCAGGAAAAACAGAAATAATAAAAATAATAAAAATAGCGATACCCCAGGTTACAGTAGTGGCAGTTTGAACCCGTTACGGTTTAAACTGCTTTACCTGAAAGTGCAATTTACAAGTAAAAATTGCAATGTAATCTATAACTGTAATTTGCAATGCAAACCCAATATAATGAAAGAAATATTTTACATGCGAGGTGATATGCTTGGAAAGTATGACGGAAGTTACTTCGGAAGATCTGGCTGGAGTATATAAGGATCTGGCTGAAACGGTTGGCGTTGAAAATGCTTATAAAATATATAGTCATTTTAAAGGATTACAGTTAATGTTTCCGCTAAAGTTTTATTCGAAGACGTACATAATGCAGCAAATCTGTTCCGAGTATAATGGGAAAAATGTACATGCCCTGGCAAGAAAATACGGGTATTCAGAGAGCAGGGTGAGGCAGATATTGAGGGAAGCAAAAGATGAGATTGTATAAAATTTTAGATTTTATATAAGGCAAAACGAGGGAGGAAGAAATATGAGCAAATCAAAAGTGAACATGCCAAAAGAATTGAAAAGGAAATGCAATATAATCATTCATTCAGCGACTGGTGCATCGGCAGTGGCAGGACTTATACCGATACCAATGTCTGATGCAATACCTATCACAGTAGCACAGATAGGTATGATTATAAAAATAGGTGACTTATTCGATATCTCTTTGTCAGAAGCAGCGGCAAAATCAATTGCTGGAGTTGCATTAACACAACAAGCGGGACGTTCCGTTGCTTCAGGATTGTTAAAAATGATTCCGGGAGTTGGCACGTTAATAGGTGGAATTATAAGTGGATCTACGGCTGCGGCATTAACGGAATTTTTAGGATGGGTAGTAGCTGATGACTTTTTCAGAATGTCACAAGGTGAAGATCCGGAAAATATTGTAGAAGTTGCCAGTGAGTTAAAAGGTTCATTTCAAGATGTAAGATTTAAAAAAGAATGAAGTAAGGGAAAGGTGTAATATGGCTGATAAAAAAACGAGAAAAACAAGAAGTGACTGTACGGTAGGTACATTTGAAAAGAAACATGGACTTCCGCCGGGAACTTTTCGTAATAGTAATGGACGGGATACCAGATCCGATAAAAGGATAGGAACAATCCGCAAAGAACATAGTGAAAATAAAAAGGGATAGGTGTAATAAAAATATACTTTATGGGAGATGGAAAATTATGTTTGGAAAAAAGAAAAATAGTATCAATAAAGTTGTGGTCAGTTCAAAAGAAGAATTAAAGACAGCAATTAAACGTAAGGAGCCATATATTGAAGTTCAGGGGGATCTGGCAAAGAAGATGAAATGGATGGGGAAACTTTCATCGGTAAAAATCGCTGCCATCATAGCATTACTAACATCGTTAGCAGCAGTGCCGGGAGGTGGCGTATTAACTGTTAGTGCATTAACTGCAGGAGGAGTTGTAGAGGCAGCAGAAGCTAATGTCGCAATTTATGTAATAAGTATATTAGGAATAGCTACCATTATTGGAATATTTAGAGGATATAATGTAGAAGTTGAAACAGGTAAAGTGTCGCTTAGACTTAAGGCAGGAGCCTAATAGAAAAGGGAAAAAGATGAAACCAGGTAAAATAATTCAGGAACCTGAATATTTCAGAAACAGATGCCCATTTTGTTATGAGAAATTGGGAATGAAAGCGACCTGGAAACGAAAAATAAAAAAGGTTTGTTATTGTCCTAATTGCCACAAAAAAATAGACGAAAGGTTTTTAGTTTACTAAACAGAAAAATACCGGAGTTCCATGAAAAGGAGCCCCGGTATTTTTCTGTTTTATGAGTGATCATCCGCCATTTCCGTCGGAGTTGTTGTCTCCGCTGGAATTATCCGTACCACCGGTATCGGCAGGAGTGCTATCAGAATTATCCCCACCGGAATTATTAGCAGGCGGCTGTGTCTGCTGGGTATTGTCGGCAGGAGCCTGTGTGCCGCCGGAAGTATCATTATTTACACCTGGAACTGCGGAGAAAGCAGAAGTTCCCTGGTAGGTGGAATTTCCTTCGTTGTGCATTGTACAGGTATTATTCTTAAAATCATCCGTCAGAAGATATGGAGTATCCTCTGTTCCAACCGTTCCGCCAATGACGAATACTCTGGAGGAAATGGAATCTGCCGGGCAGTAACCACCGGCAAGCTGACCGGAAGCATTGCAGATATTTGCAACGATATGATGGTCACAATATTCGGTAGGCTGTGTACCTTCAGCAAAATATTCGGTATAGACCTGACTGCCGCGTGGATCCGCATCACAGACACCGGCGATTGCAAGTTTTCCGGATTCTTTGCAGACCTGGGCTGTAACGATCCCGGATGGTTTTGTGAAATCCTGATATTCCAGATTTTCGTGGATGCGGCTCATAACCGCTTTCCAGATTTTCTTTGGATAAGTGGTCTGACCGCCGGATTGTGGCGAGTTATCATCAAATCCACCCCATACAACACAGGTATAATATGGTGTGAAGCCGGCAAACAATGCATCACGGTTTTTGGTTGTTGTACCGGATTTTCCGGCCTGGACCATAGAGCTTCCAAAGTAAGCCGGGGTACCGGTTCCCTGAGTCATAACGTCTTTCATGGCATCGGTTAAAAGCCATGCGGTAGTGTCTTTTAAGACGGTGTGTGAGACAGGTTCAGTATTGTCGATCAGTACATTTCCATCATGATCTAAAATTTTAGTGTAGAATTTTGGCTTGATGTAAGTCCCACTGTTGGCGATCGTTGCATAAGCAGCCGTAAGCTCTAAGTTGGTAACACCATGTGTCAGACCGCCAAGTGCTAAAGTCTCATTGGAACTCTCATCCAGACCGACGGTTGTGATGCCGAAATCGCAGATATAATCATATCCGAGGGATGGACCAATCTGTGCTAACGTTTTTACGGTAACGATATTGATGGAGTTAGTGATTGCCTCACGCAGTGTTGTGAAACCGCGATAACGGTTGTCATAGTTGTTAACGGCACCACCCTGACCACTGCCGTAATTGTATGGTGCATCATCCTGAACGGAGGCAAGGGTAAGACCACCGGCATCGAGTGCCGGTGCATATGCGGCAATGATCTTAAAAGTAGATCCCGGCTGTCTTGTGGTATCTGCTGCACGGTTTAAAGTCTTGTTGGCGGTTTTGTCTCCACGTCCGCCGACTAATGCTTTGACATTTCCGGTACTCTGATCAATGATCGTAAGAGCTGCCTGCGGCTGAAGCGTGTAGGTAACGGTTTCACTTCCATTTACGATCGTATCACCGTCTTTCATGATGTCCGTTTTGTACTGTTCAATTGCAGCAGCTGCCTCTTCTTCGGAGTTAAAGTTGATCGAAAAACTCTTGTTGGAAGACTGATAATAGGAAAGCATCGTCTGTTCACTGTAATTCGATATGGAACCGTCGGCAGAGCGGACAGATAAACGATAGGAAAACGATACTTTCGGCGCAGTCGGATAATTGTCCAGATTATTCACTTCATCATCACAGATCGCCTGAATTTCCGGATCCTGTGTAGAGTAGATCGTAAGTCCACCTTGATAAAGTGCTTTGTAAGCCTGCGTCTCAGTGTAGCCTTTCTGCTCCACCAGATCCTGGATGACCTGATCTGTCAGTTCATCAACAAAATAAGAATTAATGCTGTTGGTTTCAGATTCAATGTTGACGAGCTGGATGCGGTCGTAAACATTGTCTGCAACAGCTTCATCGTATTCTTCCTGCGAGATATAACCCTGGTCTTTCATGTTGTTAAGCACTTTCATGCGGCGCTTGGAATTTTCCTGCGGATTGGTAATCGGGTTATATTTGGAAGGATTCTGGGTAATGGCGGCTAAGACTGCACATTCTGATAAAGTAAGATCAGAAACGTCTTTGCCAAAATAACGTTCCGAGGCGACACCGACACCTAAAGTATTTTGTCCGAGGTTGATCGCATTCAGATAATTTTCCAGAATCCAGTCCTTGTCCACTACTTTTTCTAACTGCAGGGCGAGATACTGCTCCTGGAACTTTCGTTCAAACTTGTCAGCCATGGAAGATTCGCTTGTCCAACTGGTAAAGACGGTATTTTTCAAAAGCTGCTGCGTGATGGTACTGGCACCCTCCGAGAAATGAAAACCGGATGCGACACCTTTTACGCCGGCACGAATGATACCTGTTACATCGATACCGTTGTGCTCGTAAAAACGTTCGTCTTCGATGGCAACGAATGCATGCTGCAGATTCTTTGGTATCTCATCGATCGTAACGGCGCGCCGGTTAGAACCCGATGCAACCAATGTGGCAGTCTGGTTGCCATTTGCATCTAAAACCGTGGATAAGAAACCGGTAGGAGTGGCAACAATATCATCGATCGTTGGAGCTGAGGCGATGATTCCGCGAATGACTCCAACACCGGAGCAGGCGCCGATTACCATGACGGCAAATACACATACAAGCAGCGACTTACAAAAAATCACATAAAACTTTTTGCGAATCATGGTACTTTTGGAAGTTAATTCTTTTTCGCGCTTTTGCGTACTTTTCTTTCCATAATTCATGTTAGGTCTCCTTTTTTGTAATAAAAATAAGGTATGAAATTATAATCCTTTTTATAATCAAAATGAACCATCTTCATATTATAGCAAAGAAATGTGTCGGAATAAAGGAAAAACTGAAAATACAGGTGTTCTTCATTTATTTTTAAGAATTGAATTTCAAAAAAAAACATGATACCATAGGAACACGCGAAGAATCAGAGATGAAAATATACCTATTTATATGTAGAAATATCTGACTGATAAAATATAAAAAGTTTTGTGACGAGAGGAATGAGTATGAAAACAGTATATTCCGGTGGAGAGGCAGAAATTGTAGAAAAAAAATCAAGATTTATTGCAACGGTGCGTCCGGTTTCTTCAGAAGAAGAAGCAGTTGCATTTATTGCAGAGATGAAAAAGAAATACTGGGATGCCAGACATAACTGCTCTGCTTTTGTCATTGGAGACAGACAGGAGATGAGCCGCTGCTCGGATGACGGGGAACCGGCACAGACAGCGGGAAGACCGATGCTTGATGTATTGCTGCGGGAAGATATCCACAATGTGGCTGTGGTCGTCACAAGATATTTTGGCGGAGTACTCCTTGGAACAGGCGGACTTGTGCGTGCATATCAGAAATCAGTCCAGGAAGGGCTTGCGGCAAGCGTCATTATTGATAAAAAGGAAGGACGCAGACTGTCAGTGGGAACCGATTATACCGGACTTGGGAAATTACAGTATCTGGTTGCACAAAACGGGCTGACACTCATCGACACCGTTTATACCGAAAAAGTGGAGCTGCTTCTCATGGTTCCATCTGAGATGCAGGAGCAGACCGAAAAAGAAATTATCGAGGCAACCAATGGAAAAGCTGATATTTCCTGGGGTGAAATGGTATTATATGCAATGGTTGAAGGAAAATTGCAAATTTTTTAAAATTTTTTCAAAAAACAGTTGACATTTTTATTTCACTCATATATAATAGCTATTGTTGACGGCGTGAAACGCTGAAAACAAAATAACACAAAGGGCTATCGCCAAACGGTAAGGCAACGGACTCTGACTCCGTCATTTCAAGGTTCGAATCCTTGTAGCCCTGCTAATGAGACCTCAGCAGTGAGAATTGCTGAGGTTATTTTTTTGACCGGGGAGGCGCAACAGCCAGTGGTCACAGACAGAAAATTTCGAATATCCCTACCATAACTCAGAAAAATGTGGTAGCATAACAAAAGAACAAAAACAGTAAAGCAGTTATGGACGTTTCAAATACCAGGAATCGAGGCATCGTATGTATAGTTTTAGCAACCGTGTGCGTTACAGTGAAGTAAATAGTGAAAAGGAACTGACGTTACCGTCATTATTGGATTATCTGCAGGATTGTTGTACGTTTGAGTCAGAGGATTTTGGAGTAGGTGTGGATTATCTTGCAAAAGAACAGGTGGCATGGATCTTATCTTCCTGGGAAATCAAAGTTTACCGATATCCGCAGATGGGACAGCATATTAAGGTCAGTACATGGCCGTATGCATTCCGTGGATTTTATGGGTACCGGAACTTCCGCATTGAGGGAGAAGATGGAGAAATATTTGCAGAGGCAAACTCGGTGTGGGTATTTATGGACACTGAGAAAATGCGCCCGGCACGGGTATCGGAACGGATGCAAGAAGTTTATATACCGGAGATCAGGGATGAAATACCGGGAGAATGGGCAGATCGTAAGATCAGTTTACCGGATGAGGCAGTGCAAAAAAGTGTCGAAAAGGAACCGGTACGTGTTTCCCGTTTTTACATTGATACAAACCATCATATGAATAATGGAAAATACATTCTGGTGGCGGAGGAATATCTGCCGGAACAGGTTTTTGTCTGTGGACTTCGTGCGGAGTATCGTAAAGCTGCAATGTTAGGAGATATGCTGTATCCGGTTGTCACGATGGAAGAAAAACAGATTACAGTTACTTTGGCAGATGAAAAAGGGGCGTCATATGCCATTATCTGCTTTCAGATTCAGAAAAAAGAAAGGCAATCATAAAAATGCGATTAGGTGAATATCAGAAACTTGTTGTGATAAAAAAAGTAGAATTTGGCGTTTATCTCGCAGAGCGCATGGAGGATGAAACCCGCGTGTTACTGCCGGAAAAACAGGTGCCGGAAGGAACGAAGATAGGGGATGAACTCCGGGTGTTTCTCTATAAGGATTCTAAGGACCGGCTCATTGCGACGACAAACACACCGAAGCTGACATTGGGAGGTCTTGCGGTGCTGACTGTAAAAGAGGTTGGAAAGATCGGTGCATTTCTTGACTGGGGACTGGAAAAAGATCTGTTTCTTCCATATAAAGAGATGACGGTTAAGGTTCAGCCGGAGGATGAAGTCTTAGTGACATTATATATTGACAAGAGCAGACGTCTGTGTGCAAGCATGAAGCATTTGTATGATCTTCTGTCATTAGAATCACCATATCATACAGGTGATATTGTCAATGGCCGTGTCTATGAGTTCAGTGATAATTTTGGAACATTTGTAGCAGTGGACGATCAGTACTCTGCGATGCTGCCGGCTTTCGAAGATCACAGTATGCTGCGTATCGGTGATGTCATTGAGGCGACTGTGACCAATGTAAAACCGGACGGAAAGTTAGATATTACTATGCGCCAGAAAGCATATCTTCAGATGGACGCAGATGCCGAAAAGGTAATGCAGGTTATTGAGGAATTTGCGGGCGTGCTTCCGTTTACAGACAAATCTTCCCCGGAAGTCATCAAAAGGGAGACCGGACTCAGCAAAAATGCATTTAAGAGAGCGGTTGGAAGACTTTATAAAGAGCGCAGGATTGAGATCAATGAAAAATCGATCCGTAAAATTGATTAATTCAAAAGCATATGCTATGATAGGAAAAAATTGACAGAAAGAAGGAGAATCTTATGAAAAAAGTCATCAGCACAGACAAGGCTCCGGCAGCAATCGGACCTTATTCACAGGCAATCGAAGTAAACGGAATGGTTTATACATCAGGTATTATTCCGGTCGTACCGGAAACCGGTGAGATCCCGGAAGGTTCTGTGGCACAGGCAAAACAGGCACTGACTAACCTTTCAAACCTGTTAGAAGCAGCTGGAACCAGTATGGCAAACGTTGTTAAAACAACTGTATTTATCAAAGAGATGAACGACTTCGGGGCAATCAATGAAGTATATGCAACATTTTTTGACGGAGCATTTCCATCCAGAAGCTGTGTGGAAGTTGCACGCCTGCCAAAAGATGTCATGCTTGAGATCGAAGCTATCGCTGTAAAATAAAAAGCAATGGATTACACGTTGTGTAAGCAGATCTGTTACCATAGGTTAACATGAAAAATCCCGGTACAAATGGATATGTTTCCATCTGTATCGGGATTTTTCCTATTTTGCCGGCACAACATATAATCCGTGAATATATATTGTTTAAATGTAGACGTCAATATTTCCGCCAAGTCCCGGTGTTACGGAACGTTCCATCATCTGAACCATAGCGGTGCCCATCTCCTGTGTCATATCAAGCTGCTGACTTAATAATTCGGTTGAAACGGCATAGGAAAGACTGGTCTGGCTGACGGAAGAACCTGCGTCGTAGGACTGTAATGCACTAAGTGCCGGTGTCATACCTGAAATATCCATGCTGCACCTCCTGAAAACTTAATTGTGACCTTATTATGACAATAATCAACATAAAAAACAAGCTTTTTATGAGAAAAGACAATGATTTTCCGGAAAAAAACACTGTTTTTCCTGGAAATATGATGATTTTTCGCTGTTTTATTTGAAAAATTGAATAAAAAGGAATGTAATATTTTAGTAAAATTCACGATGAATACAGGTTGACATGGAAATATGCCTTTGTTATAATAATCGTGTAATAAATGTAACAAATTCGTAACAAACAATAAAAACAGTGTTAAGCTGTTTTTTATTGTGGAAAACATGAGAACTCAGTTGGAGGCTTTTCGTAAATGAAGAAGAGAATGGTAAGAATTACAGGCTGTCTTTTAGCAGGAGCGTTATCCATTGGCAGTTTTGGATTAAATACATATGCAGCTCCGGTCGCAGGCGTTTCAAGTGTGACTGCAGTTGAGATCGCAGAGGGACAGACTCCGGCAGCAGGTGTTTCACAGGCACTGGCACAGTGTCTTGCGGACAGCAATGATGCAGCAGCCCAGAAGGCAGCAGAGCAGGCAGAGCAGGTCAGTGAGAATGATACACCGGTTGTTGCTTCGGAATATACAGATATTGCAATCGCGCAGGTAGATAATTATGTAAATGTTCGTTCAGAACCAAATACGGACAGCGAGGTACTTGGAAAGCTGTATAACAATTCCGCAGGAACAATCCTTGAAACAACTGACAATGGTTGGTATCGTATCAAGTCCGGTAATGTTGACGGATATGTAAAATGTGAATATGTAGTACCAAATGATGAAGAACTGGCAAAAAGAGTCAGCACAAAATATGCTAAAGTTAATACCACAACACTTCATGTAAGAACAGAGCCGTCTACAGATGCAAGCATTCTGACACAGGTACCGGTTGGTGATGATCTGGTTGTTATTGATGATGAATCTGTAGAAGACTGGGCTAAGGTAACAACAGAAGAGGGTGACGGCTGGGTACATAAAGATTATGTAGATTTCAACATTGAGTTTGTACAGGCAGAGTCGAAGGAAGAAGAAAAAGCAAGACTTGCAAAAGAAGAGGCAGAGCGTGAGGCAGCTGATGCAGCAGCAAATGCAGCAAGAAAGAAAGCTGACAGGAAGTCATCTTCTTCAAAGAGCTCCGGAAGTTCAAAGAGTTATGCGTCAGCAGGAAGCTCAAATGGACAGGCAGTTGCAAGTTATGCATCACAGTTTATCGGTAATCCTTATGTATACGGTGGAACCAGTCTGACAAACGGGGCAGACTGCTCCGGTTTCGTTATGAGTGTATATGCAGCATTTGGCGTAGGACTTCCACATTCTTCCAGCGCATTAAGAGGTGTTGGATACGAGGTAAGTCTTTCTAATGCACAGCCGGGAGATATTGTATGCTACAGTGGTCACGTTGCTATTTATGTCGGTGGCGGCACGATCGTTCATGCAAGTACACCGTCTAGCGGTATCAAGTTCTCTAATGTAAATTACAGAAGTCCGATCTGTGTAAGAAGAATTTTCTAATTCATAAATATGAAGAATAGCTATTGTCTTAGGACGATAGCTATTTTTTTTCACTCATAGCCTCAAAAGCAGTCTCTGTCCTGTGAATTAAAAAGGTTTTTTTGTTCTTTGCAGAATATACAACATGCACAAAATATCGGGGCACAAAAAAGTAATAAACAAAGAAGAAAAGTTATCCCAAAAGTTGTCCACTGCTAAAATGCACTTAAAACGTGGAAAAATAAAGTTATACACGAAGTTATCCACGTTATCCACATTTTTTATCCCCAAAAGAGTGGTTTACATAGTAAAAAAACCGAATGTTTGTTTTGTGTAGAAATCATAAAGTTTGCAATAAAATGAAAAACTGTGGAAAACATATTGACATTTCAAATATGAAAAAAGATGAAAACATTAAGGAAAATGTCTGACAATTCAGAAAAGATATCTAAAAAAAGGAAAATGTAAAAATAGAGGTTGACATTTCAAAAAAGAGTGTTAAACTATGTGGCATACAGATAAATAGAACAAATGCAGTGAACAGAATACCGTTATTGGAAGGCAATGCATCACAGAGAGTCATTGGCAGGTGGAAAATGACATGCATCTTTTGATAATATCCTCTGCGAGCAGTACGCTGAAAGCCATGAGGTCAGTAAGCGGCACCGGAACTCTCCCGTTACAGAGAGACCTGTTAGGGATATTTGTACAAAGACAAGTGGACAGATATATGACGGGGCAGAGAGGTCATGGAAACATGGCAAGAAAAGTGGTATCACGGAAGTACAGGCTTTCGTCTTTTGGATGTGTGAACATCAGAAAGACGAATTAAAAAGCCCTCCGGGCGGGATGCGCATCTCGCGGAGTAGAAGTTAGCTGTAAACAGCACCGCTCGAGCGCGAAAGAGTCGCAAGCGACTCTTTGTTCTTTATGACAATAGAATGTTTGCAGAGCAGCAATTTATTGTCATGAGTAAAAAATTGCACTGAAAATTGTTTATCTGAAAAAAAGAAAGGAGTTGTCTGCAATCTGCAGACGGTAAATGGTTATGAATGGATTAGTAATTGTTTTAATCGGTATTGTAGCGCTTTCGGCAGGATATCTGCTGTATGGAAGATGGCTTGCAAAAAAATGGGGGATCGACCCAAAGGCAAAGACACCTGCCTACACACATGAGGATGGGCAGGATTATGTACCGTCATCAAAATTTACCGTATTTTCACATCAGTTTTCATCCATTGCAGGAGCAGGACCTGTCACCGGACCGATCTTGGCATCCGTGTTTGGCTGGGTACCGGTTCTGTTGTGGCTGATCATCGGTGGATTATTCTTTGGTGCTGTGCAGGATTTTGGCGCACTGTATGCATCTGTCAAGAATGAAGGAAAATCGATGGGAATGATCATCGAAAAATACATCGGTAAGACAGGGCGTAAATTGTTTATGCTGTTCTGCTGGCTGTTTACACTGCTTGTTATCGCAGCATTCACGGATATGGTAGCCGGAACATTTAATGGTGTCGGACTTGACAGCGCAGAAACCGCTTATGCAAACTCAGCAGCAGCTTCCATTTCCATGCTGTTTATCGTGGTAGCTGTTATCTTCGGTGTGATTCAGAAACATGTTGGAAAAATGAACGAGTGGGTCAAAGCGGTCGTTGCAATCGCTCTTTTGGTTGCAATGTTTGCAGTTGGTATGAAACTTCCAATCTATGCTTCAAAGACAGCATGGATCTACATCATCATGGCATACTTATTCCTTGCATCCGTACTTCCGATGTGGCTTTTAATGCAGCCTAGAGATTACATGACAACATTTATGCTGCTCGGTATGATCATCGGTGCAGTTGTTGGTGTTGTTGTTGCACATCCGCAGATGCAGTTAAATGCATTTAATGGTTTCAATGTAAATGGAAGTGGATTATTCCCGACATTATTTGTAACGATCGCATGTGGTGCAGTTTCCGGTTTCCACAGTCTTGTATCTTCCGGAACTTCCTCAAAGACGGTCAGCAATGAAAAAGATATGCCGATGATCGGTTATGGTGCAATGGTAGTGGAGTCATTACTTGGTATCGTGGCACTTGTCGTTGTTGGAGCAGTCGCAGTTGGTGGAACAAAACCGGAAGGAACACCGTTTGCAATCTTCTCTTCCGGTGTTGCAGGGTTCTTAGAGAAACTTGGTGTACCGGTTCAGGTTGCAACCGTATTTATGACCATGTGTGTATCGGCACTTGCACTTACCTCACTTGACTCCGTGGCAAGAATCGGACGTATGTCTTTCCAGGAACTGTTTTACGGTGAAAGCACAGATCCGAAACAGATGACACCGGCACAGCGTGTACTGACAAATAAATATTTTGCAACTGTGATCACATTATTCTTTGGATATCTTTTGACACTTGGCGGATACAGCAATGTATGGCCGCTGTTTGGATCTGCGAACCAGCTGCTTGCTGCTATGGTACTGATCGCACTGGCTGTATTCTTAAAGACGACGGGAAGAACCGGATGGACACTTTACATACCGATGTTTGTGATGTTAGCAGTTACATTTACCGCACTGGTACAGAAAACAATTGCTCTGGCAGCAAATATTGCGGCACACAACGCAACATTCTTAGTAGATGGATTACAGCTGATCGTTGCACTTCTTCTTATGATATTAGGTGTTCTGGTTGCGTACAGCTGCTTAAAGAAATTGTTTACAACAACGAAAAATTCGGAACAGAAATAAAAGCTAAGATCAGTATTTCTTGAAATATTACACCATGTTTGATATACTGTTCGCGTATATTTTTTCAATATATGGAAATGAATATGGGTGTAAAATGATTAAGAAAATAGATATTCTTGGAATACAACTGGACAATTACACAGTGCGGGAAGCAATCATGCGCGTGGAAGCCTGGTATGATAATAACATGTTAAATGTGATTGAGATGGTTTCCATGCAGATGCTGACTGAGTCAGAATCAGATCCTGTGTTAAAAGAGGTTATTTCTTCTCTTGATCTGGCAGTGATCGGAGAAAAAGGCATTCTGCAGGCGGCTGGAGTCGATACGATGCAGCGGATCCGCGAGACAGAAGAAAATGATTTTTCAGATGAATTTTTGAAACGTGTGGAGCGCAACCGCAAATCTGTTTTTATTATTGGAGAGACACAGGGAGCTGTTGATGAATTTACACAGGAACTCAGAGAGGAATACCCGAAACTGGTGTTAGCAGGGGCGGCGGCAACGGAAAACTGTGTCGGAGATCTCGAGGGTGTGATCAATGAAATGAATGCGGCGACGCCGGATGTGATCATTTCAATCATTCCATCTCCGGGACAGGAACATTTTCTTGTGGAACACCGCGACAAGATCAATGCCAATTTATGGTATGGAATCGGCGGATTTGAGGTTCACCGGAAAAGATCGAGAATCAAAGGTTTTTTCTGGAATCTGATCCACCGTGTCAGATTAAAAAACAGTATTGAAAAATATGAAAGCTGAGGTTCGGTATGCAGAAGTTTTTTTATAAGAGATCTCCGGTCTGGGATTATATCCTCATGCTTGTGGGAACCGCACTTATTGCAGTAAGTATTCAGTGCGTGTATGATCCGGTCAGCATGGTAACAGGAGGTTTTACCGGTCTTGCGATCATTATCAAAGATGTGACAGGGTATCTGATTCCGGGTGGAATTCCTCTGTGGCTGACGAACCTTGCACTCAATGTGCCGCTTTTTTTGGCAGCTTTAAAGATCAAAGGAAAACGTTTTATATGGAGAACGATCGTTGGAACATTGTTACTTTCTCTCTGGCTCTATATACTGCCGCTTGTGGATCTTACCGATGGTGATTATGTACTTGCAGCAATTTTTGGCGGCTGTATCGGCGGTGTCGGAATGGGCCTTGTACTGCTTGCAAAATCAACAACCGGTGGAACAGAGATGGTCGCGACGCTGATCCAGCATTATTATAAACATTATTCTGTGGTGCAGATCATACAGTTTTTAGATGGTGCAGTCGTAGTTGCCGGATTATTTGTATTTGGTGTACACGCAGTATTGTATGCGATCGTTGCGATCTTTGTGACGAGCAAGGTATCAGATGCACTGATGGAAGGCTTGAAATTCTCAAAAGCAGCATTTATCATTACGGATCACTATGAACAGGTGGCAAAACGTATCATGACAGAGTTAGAACGCGGTGTTACAGGACTTCGGGCAAAGGGCATGTATTCCGGTGCAGAAAAATGTATGCTTTACTGCGTAGTATCCAAAAAAGAGATTGTGCAGGTAAAAGAGATCGTAAGGGAAGTAGATCCGGATGCGTTTGTGATCGTTTCCGATGCGCGGGAAGTGCTCGGTGAAGGATTTCAGGAACAGATGTCATAAATTTTTTCTTTGTGAACTATGTACACTGTAAAAAATAGGAAAAAAGCAGCATACATTGAGGAAGTGCATAAAAAATATGCATTTCCTCTTTCTTTTTTTGCTGTTTTGCATTAAAATAGAATCTAGGTATTTTTGAGTGGGGACAATGGGTATATTTTTATTGTGAAAGTTGCCCATGCGTGCAATGGAGGTTATGCACTGTGGCATAGGATCATTCGGACAGCTGACAGCTGCAGCAACCTGATTTGCCGGGTGTGTTTCAAATGAAACGAAGATAGAAGGAGTGGAGCTTATGATTTCAAATCAGATACTTCAAAATACGATTGACGGGTTAAAAGGGATTACCCGCATTGATTTATGCATTATCGATGTAGAGGGGAAGGTGCTGGCTGCTACATTTCCGGAAGCAGACAAATATATGGAGCCGGCGCTTGCATTTGTGGAATCTCCTGCAGACAGCCAGGTTGTAAACGGCTATCAGTTTTTTAAGGTGTTTGACGATCATCAGTTAGAATATATCCTGCTTGCCAATGGCGACAGTGATGATGTCTATATGGTGGGTAAAATTGCCAGTTTCCAGATCCAGAATCTTCTGGTAGCATATAAAGAGAGATTTGATAAAGACAACTTTATCAAGAACCTGCTTTTGGATAACCTGCTTTTAGTTGATATTTATAACCGTGCAAAAAAGCTGCATATCGATACAGAGGTCAGACGTGTTGTGTTTATCGTGGAGACCAACCGCGACAAAGACGGCAATGAACTGGAGCGCATCCGTGGCATTTTCGGTGGAAAGACCAAAGATTTTGTCACAGCAGTGGATGAGAAAAATATCATTGTTGTAAAAGAAGTAGGGGAGAATGAAGGATACGAGGAGATGAATAAGACCGCAGAGGTCATTGTGAATCTGTTCCGCTCTGATTCGGACAGCGATGTGCATGTGGCATATGGTACGATCGTCGGAGAGATCAAGGAAGTATCACGTTCTTATAAAGAAGCAAGAATGGCACTTGACGTAGGGAAGATCTTTTTTGAAGAAAAAGATGTCATCGCTTACTCAACACTTGGAATCGGACGTTTGATTTATCAGCTCCCGATCCCGCTCTGTAAGATGTTTATCAAGGAGATCTTTGACGGGAAATCACCGGATGAGTTCGATGAGGAGACACTTACAACGATCAATAAGTTCTTTGAGAACAGTCTGAATGTTTCAGAGACTTCCAGACAGCTTTATATCCACCGTAACACGCTGGTATATCGTCTGGACAAGCTGCAGAAGGCAACCGGACTTGATCTGCGTGTGTTTGAAGATGCTATTACATTTAAGATCGCACTTATGGTAGTAAAATATATGAAGTACATGGAGTCATTGGACTACTAGAAATGGAGAAGCACTATGATTAAGTTAGAACATGTCAGCAAGTCGTACTCCGCGGGAATACCTGCGCTTAATGACGTGAGTCTTAACATTGAGGAAGGAGAATTTGTATTCATCGTCGGGGACAGTGGTTCTGGAAAATCTACGCTGATCAAGCTTTTGTTGAAGGAACTTGAACCGACGGAGGGTACGATCACGATAAACGGTCAGAAATTAAATAAGATCAGGCGAAGACAAATCCCGAAATTCCGTCGTAAGATCGGCGTGGTATTTCAGGATTTCCGCTTGTTAAAGGACCGCAATATTTACGATAATGTCGCATTTGCCCAAAAGGTCATCGGAGAGTCCACACGTTCCATCAAAAAGAATGTACCACTGATGCTTTCCATGGTAGGACTGGCAGCAAAGTATCGTTCTTATCCCAAACAGTTATCCGGTGGTGAGCAGCAGAGAGTTGCAATCGCAAGGGCACTGATCAATAAGCCAAAGATCCTGCTTGCGGATGAGCCGACCGGTAATCTCGATAACAATAATGCCTGGGAGATCATGAAACTGATGGAGGAGATCAATAACAATGGCACAACGGTTGTCGTTGTTACACATAACCTTGAAATCGTAAAAGCCATGAACAAACGTGTCATCACCATGCAAAAGGGTGTGATCGTGGATGACAGTGATACAGCCAGCAGTATTGTGACAGGCGATAATGCCATCAGCCGCAGCCTGACTGAGCGTGATGTATTAAAACGCGAGGGGGACTACGATTATGAGGATTAGTACTTTTTTCTATACGATTAAACAGGGACTTGTCAACATCTGGAAAAATAAAATGTTTTCGCTTGCATCCATAGCGACGATGACGGCCTGTATTTTTCTGTTTGGTCTGTTCTATTCGATCGTGACCAACTTCCAGGCGATGGTAAAGGATGCGGAATCCGGTGTTGCAGTCACAGTATTTTTTGATGCGGGCATCTCAGAACAGCGCATTGAGGAAATCGGTGATCTGATCAAGCAGCGTGTTGAGGTATCACATTGCGAATATACATCTGCAGATGAAGCGTGGGAAAGTTTTAAAGATGTTTATTTTGATGGAAATGAAGATGCTGCTTCAAGTTTTGCAGGCGATAATCCGCTTGCCAATTCAGCAAGCTATTCCATTTATATGAATGATATATCAATGCAGAGTACGCTGGTAACTTATTTAGAGTCTATAGATGGAATCCGTTCAGTAAAGCAGTCGGAGATGGTTGCGCACACACTGACCGATTTTAACAGTCTGATCGGTTATATTTCCGCGGGTATCATTCTGATCCTGCTCGGTGTTGCGGTCTTCCTGATCAGCAATACGATTACAGTCGGTATTTCCGTGCGCCGTGAAGAGATCGGTATCATGAAACTGATCGGTGCGACAGATTATTTTGTCCGGGCACCGTTTGTTGTTGAGGGAATTGTGATCGGACTGATCGGAGCGGCGATCCCGCTTGGCATTTTGTATGTTTTATATGAGAAGATCATATTATATATTGGAGATAAGTTTAAATTTATCAGCAATATGATCCAGTTTTTAAGTGTGGACCAGGTATTCCACACATTGGTTCCTGTGGCACTGTTACTTGGTGTTGGTATTGGATTTATTGGAAGCCGGATTACGATCCGCAAACATTTAAAGGTATGATAATTAATAAAAGGCAATGGATACACAGGATAACGGCGGTATTGCTTATTGTGATGACCGGCATGGCTGCCACAGTGCAGATGACGTCAGCAGCAGAAAACAGCAGCGCAAAGAAAAGTGAAAATACATCCACTTCTTTAAAAGAGGCACAGCAGGAAAAAGCGGCTTTGGAAAAAGCTCTGGAAAAGGCAAAACAGACGATAAACGAGCTAAAAGAGTCCAAGGGAGATGTGCAGGCAAAAGTAAATGATCTGAATACGCAGCTCATGAATATTTCGAGCCGGATCACAGCTTTAGAAAACCAGCTTGCACAGAAAAATCAGGAGCTGACAGAGAAGAAGGATCAGATCGAGGACACAAAAGACCAGCTTGAAGATGCAAAAAAGCAGGAAGAGCAGCAGTATGCGGACATGAAAGTGCGCATACAGTTTATGTATGAGAATGCACAGGAGTCTTACTTTGAGGCACTTTTTGATTCGGAAAGTTTTTCGGATTTTTTAAATTCTGCTGAGTATATCATACAGATCCAGGAATATGACCGGAAAAAGCTAAAGGAATATCAGGAGACGGTTGCCTATATTGACGGCGTGGAACAGCAGTTAGAAGAAGACTATGCCACGTTAGAGGAAATGAAAAAAGAAGTGGAGCAGGAGAAAGCCTCTGTGGAGCAGGAAAAGGCTTCAGTTGCAGCGCTTATGAAGCAGCGGGAGACGGAACTTGCCGGAATTGAGGGAAACATTGATTCTGCACAGAGCGACGCGGATTATTATGCTGCGGAGATTCAGGCGCAGGAGGAGATCATTGCCGAGATCAGGCGCATTGAGGCAGAGAAGGCTGCTGCCGGTAAACAGGATAACCATTATACCGGAGGTGTGTTTACCTGGCCGTGTCCGAGCAGTACGCGTGTGACCAGTGATTATGGAACGCGTGTGTCGCCGATGGGAGGCGCTTCTTCCAATCATAAAGGAATTGACATCGGTGCGTCCGGAGGCGCTGCGATCGTGGCTGCGGCGGATGGAACGGTTACGACTGCGGCTTACAGCAGTGCTGCCGGTAACTATGTGATGATCGATCATGGCGGCGGATTGTATACCGTATATATGCATGCATCTGCACTTCTTGTTTCGCCTGGACAGACGGTTTCAGCAGGACAGACGATCGCACAGGTCGGAAGTACCGGTATTTCTACTGGAAATCATTTACACTTTGGTGTATCATTAAACGGAAGCTATGTCAGCCCGTGGAGTTATCTGGGCAGATGATGCGGATGTTTTTGGGACTGCCGCAATGCGCGGTGGTCCTTTTTAAATTGGTTGGATTTGGGTGTCAAAAGGTGGCTTTTAATTTTGGGATTGTCAAATTGTGAACCACCTTTTGACATCCAAATCCTTATAAGAGAGTAGGGTTTGTGTAGTAGGACAGCGAATTTTCACATATGAATGATATGATAAGTAATGTGGAGTGTAGTATAAAAGGCAATATAAAATAAAAATGCGGCTGGTCACACAACAGGTGGGAATAGCGGTGTAAAACGGCAGCAAAAACGGCAGCATAAAAACAGCGCAGGAATGGAGACAGAATATGGAAAATAAAAATGAGCAGCAGGTTTCGGAGATTATGCCAGAGCCAATCGAAGAACCGAAGAAAAGCAAAAAAGGACAGATGGCAAAAGGTGTGGCCTGCGGTATTGCAGGAACGATTTTAGTTGGATTTGTCGCACTGAACGTGGTCACTAAAATAACGGGAACGAAAATTTACATAACGAATGCAACCGCTAAGACAGATTCAATACTGGATACAAAAACAGTTCAGAAGATCAATGAACTGAAGGCATACACGGATATGTATTATTATGATAATGTGGATGATACCGAATTAAAAGATGGACTGTATGAAGGGATGATCAGCGGGCTTGGAGATAAATATTCCGTCTATTATAATGAGGAAGATTACAAACAGATGCAGGTGAGCACTACCGGACAGTATTACGGAATTGGTGCAGGCCTCAGACAGGATCCGGATACCATGGTGGTATCCATTTCAAAAATATATGAGGGAACACCTTCCGATGAAGCCGGACTGCTTGCAGATGACGTGATCACTTCGGTCGACGGAACAGATGCGACCAGCATGGAAGTGACAGAGCTGGTAAAACTGATCCGTGGCGAGGAGGGAACATCGGTACATTTGGAGGTATATCGTCCTTCAACCGGGGAAAATCTGTCCTTTGACGTGGAGCGCAAAAATGTGACACTGCCGAGCGTATCTTCCCAGATGCTTGGTGATAACATCGGTTATATTCATATCGATTCTTTTGAAACAGAAACAGCAGACCAGTTTGAAAAAGCTGTGGCAGAATTAGATAGCGAGGGGATGAAAGCGCTTGTTCTGGATGTGCGCTATAACGGCGGCGGACTTGTTACCGCTGTTGTACAGATTTTAGATGATATTCTTCCTGAGGGTACGGTTGTGTATACAGAGGATAAAAATGGTCACCGTGAGACTTATACATCAAGCGGGGATACTTACATGGAGTATCCTCTGGCGGTTCTTATCAATGAGGACAGTGCAAGTGCATCCGAGATTTTAGCCGGAGCAATCAAGGACTATGAATATGGAACACTGATCGGAACGACAACATTCGGAAAAGGAATTGTTCAGACCATCTTCCCGCTTGAGGACGGAGATGCGGTGAAACTTACCACAGCAAAATATTTTACACCGAATGGAAATTATATCCATGGAGTCGGAATTGATCCGGATATTGAACTTGAATATGAATATCTCAATCCGGATGGAACAGAATATGATGTGAAATATGACAACCAGATCCAGAAAGCAGTGGAAGTACTCACGGAGGAATTAAGCGGAAAATGAATAAAACAGTAATGCGGCTGATTCTGGGAATCATGCTGGCAGGCTGGATGATCATCATATTTTGGTTTTCCAATCAGCCGGCGACGGAATCTTCCGAGATCAGCGGTACGATCTCTTACCGTCTGGTCGAAGATACAGATGAAATTTTTAACTGGGGACTGACGACAGACCAGATTGGAAATATTGCAGGAAACATTGAGTATCCCATCCGGAAAGCTGCACATATGACAGAATATGCGATTTTAGGATGGCTTGCATTTGCATTTTCAGGAACATTTGAAATGAGACAGAAAGTGCATTATATCGCGGCACTTGGATTTGCCTTTTGCTATGCATCGACAGATGAGTTTCATCAGCTGTTTATCCCGGGGCGTTCCGGACAGTTTACGGATGTCTGCATTGATACGGCAGGAGCCGCGATCGGTCTTTTACTGCTTGCGATTCTCTTAAAAATAGGGAGAAGGCATTGCGCAAAAAGCGCGCATACTTTACAATAGAAACAAATCTTAAATATCAGAAAGAGGTGATACTGTGGTAGAACTTGATCAATTTAAAGTGACCCTGAACACATACAGGGAACCGCTGCAGGAAGTGAGGGATTCACTTTGACCTGGCTAATAAAGAGCAGCGGATCCAGGAATTAGAAAGGGAAATGGAGGCCCCAAATTTTTGGGATGATCCGGTCGTTTCCCAGAAAAAAATGAAAGAATTAAAGAGCATGAAGGATGATGTCGCAACTTATGCATCCTTAAAGACAGAATTTGAGGATATTGAGACATTGATCGAGATGGGATATGAGGAAAATGATGCTTCCCTGATCCCGGAGATCCAGGAAATGCTCGATGAATTTACGAAGACCTATGAGGGTATCCGTATCAAGACTTTGTTATCCGGGGAATATGATTCGGATGGTGCGATCGTCTCACTGCATGCAGGAGCCGGAGGCACGGAGTCCTGTGACTGGGCGGCAATGCTTTACCGCATGTATACAAGATGGGCATCGGACAAAGGATTTTCTGTGGAGGTTTTAGATTCCCTTGACGGGGAGGAAGCCGGTATTAAATCCATCACATTCCAGATCAATGGAGAAAATGCATACGGTTATATGAAATCCGAAAAGGGTGTACACCGTCTGGTGCGAATTTCACCGTTTAACGCGGCGGGTAAGCGTCAGACTTCGTTTGTATCCTGCGATGTCATGCCGGATATCGAGGAAGATCTTGACGTTGAGATCAATGAGGACGATCTGCGGATCGATACCTACCGTTCAAGTGGTGCCGGTGGACAGCATATCAATAAGACATCTTCCGCAATCCGTATTACGCATATTCCGACCGGAATCGTGGTACAGTGCCAGAATGAGCGTTCCCAGTTCCAGAACAAGGATAAGGCAATGCAGATGTTGAAGGCAAAACTGTATTTGTTAAAGCAGCAGGAAAATGCGGAAAAAGCTGCAGATATCCGTGGAGAGGTAACGGAGATCGGTTGGGGTAACCAGATCCGTTCTTATGTTATGCAGCCATATACGATGGTAAAAGATCACAGAACCGGTGTAGAAACCGGAAATGTAGACAGCGTCATGGATGGAAAGATTGATATTTTTATCAATGGTTACCTGAAATGGCTTTCACTTGGATGCCCGAAGGGACTTGGAGGAGACGATGAGTAAGGGAACGGTCACGCTCCTTGTGATTGTCTTTGTTGTCTGCATATCCTGTGGCGCGGGATATGCGGCATACCGGATCGTGCGGGAAAAACTGCGTAGATTGTCCCGCATGGCGTTTGGCACAGATTCCATCACAGAGGGATTAGAACAACAGGCAAAAGAGCTTGCGGTAACACCGAAATCCGTTTCTGCGATGACACGGATTTTTCTGCCGCAGATCCAGAGGGATTTTCCTGATTTTCATATCGAACAGTTTAAGGATAAAGTGGAAAATGCACTCATGCTGGCATTGCAGGCAATCTCTGCCGCAGATGCCGGCATTTTTGAAAGACAGATAAAAGATGGCGTTTCGGAAGAATTTTTAGCGCAGATCAAAAACAGAATCCGTGAAAATGAGACGGAGGCAGTCACAGAGCACTACGAACAGATACAGATTCATCAGACAGAGATTGCCAATTATGAGAAAAAGCAGGGTACCTGTATGATTACATTCCAGAGTGCAGTCGGGTATCTGCATTACTGTGAAAAAGCGGGAAAAGTCTTAAGCGGCAGTAAAGAGCTGACGGAACAGACCAGATATAATGTACAGCTTATGTATATTCAGAATGAAAAACTTGCAGGAATGGACAATGCAGTCGGAACTACCTGCCCGAACTGCGGTGCGCCGATCACAAATCTCGGCGCAGCTTACTGTGAGTACTGTGGTTCGGCGGTGACGCTTTTGAACCTGAAAGTATGGACATTACATAGTTTTGATGAGACGGACTATCATCATTCATAACAAATGGTGGAAAACAATGGAGGAAAATCCTCTGCTTCTGCAAAGGCAGTCGCATTTTGCTCCGCAAAACAAGGAGGATTAATTATGGGAATTATCAGAGCAATTACGCAGGCGATCGGCGGAGGTCTTGCCGATCAGTGGTTAGAAGTTTACGAAGCAGATGACATGGGGGACAACACTGTCTTTACGAGCGGTGTGCTGATCCGAAAAGGACAGAACCGGAAGGGAACGCCGGATACGGTCAGCAACGGTTCGATCATTCATGTGTATGACAATCAGTTCATGATGCTCGTAGACGGTGGAAAGATCGTAGATTACACGGCAGAGCCGGGATATTATAAAGTGGATAATTCATCCATGCCATCCATGTTCAACGGTGAATTTGGAGAATCTTTAAAAGAAACATTCAATCGTTTCAAATTCGGCGGACAGACGCCGACGATGCAGAAGGTATTTTTTATCAATCTGCAGGAGATCAAAGGAATCAAATTCGGTACCAGAAATCCGATCAATTATTTTGATAATTTTTATAACGCAGAATTGTTTTTGCGTGCACATGGAACTTATTCCATCAAAGTCACCAATCCGCTGCAGTTCTATGCGGAAGCCATCCCGAAAAATCAGGATCATGTGGAGATCTCATCCATCAATGAACAGTATCTGTCCGAGTTTTTAGAGGCACTGCAGGCATCCATCAACCAGATGTCAGCGGACGGAACCAGAATTTCCTATGTGACTTCAAAAGCAAGAGAACTTGGAAAGTATATGGCGAATACGCTCGATGAAGAGTGGAACCAGATGCGCGGTATGGAGATCCAGAGTGTCGGTATTGCGAGCGTATCTTATGATGAGGAGTCCCAGAAACTCATCAACATGAGAAATGAGGGCGCAATGCTCGGTGGTGACTTCAATGTAATGCGCGGTATGGCAGTCAAAAATCTGACCGAGGGTGTGCGTGATGCAGGAAGCAATGCAGCAGGAGCCATGAACGGGTTTATGGGAGTCGGCATGGGCATGAATGCGATGAACCAGACGTTGTCAGGACTTGGCGCACTTCAGACACCGCAGGATCAGCAGGGGCAGATGTATGGAAATGCAGCACAGAGCCAGATGGCAGGAGGCATGAATCAGGGGCAGAATGCGGGAGCCATGAACCAGAGCCAGCCAAATCCGGCAGGCAGTGCAGCGGGCACATGGACCTGTGAGTGCGGCCGCACCAACACGGGAAAATTCTGTAGTGAATGTGGAAAACCAGCGCCTGCACCAAAGAATGAGTGGACATGTGAATGCGGCCATGTCAATACAGGAAAATTCTGCAGTGAGTGTGGAAAACCGGCACCGGCAGCAGAGTGGACGTGTGAATGTGGTCAGGTCAACAAAGGAAAATTCTGCAGTAACTGTGGAAAAGCGAGGAACTAATTATGGCAGTGATCAGTTTTAAATGTCCAAATTGTGATGGAGAACTGATTTTTGATCCTTCCACACAAAAGTATAAATGTGAATATTGTTTCAGTCTGTTTTCACAGGAAGAGTTAGATGCAATGAAGCCGGCACAGACGACAGAACCTCAAAATGCAGATGCTGCGGGCGCAGGAAAAGCATCAGGTAAACCGGAGAATAAGAAGCGGGGCCAGCCGGGAGATAAAGCAGGTAGTGGAACAGAAAAAGATAACACGGAAAATAAAGAGTCAGATAAAGAAGCAGGGAAGGAAGCTGATGCAGTGACCTATACCTGTCCGAGCTGTGGTGCACAGATTGTGACGGATGCCACTACAGCGGCGACTTTCTGTTATTATTGCCATAATCCGGTCGTGCTTGGCGGACGGCTGGAAGGTAAATTCCTGCCGGATCAGGTGATTCCGTTTTCTGTGTCGCGGGAAGATGCAGAAAAAGGTTTTAAAGATTATGTCTGCAAGAAAAAATTTGTCCCGCGTGCCTTTTATAACAAAAAGCAGGTCGAGAGCATCACAGGTGTATATTTTCCATACTGGCATTACAATACCAGACTGGAGGGAAAAATGCAGGGCGAGGCGAGAAATGTCCGCGTGTGGCGAACCGGAAACACGGAATATACGGAGACAAAGTATTATCAGGTATCAAGAGAAGGTGATGTAAAACTTGAAAACCTGACGGAAAATGCACTTGGGAAGGCAAATCAGGAGCTGATCTGCGGTGTAATGCCTTATGATTTTAAGGATGTGAAAAAGTTTCAGCTTGGATTTCTGTCTGGATTTCTGGCAGAAAAGCGTGATATTGAGAAAAAACAGATAGAAAAGAAAGTGCAGCAGGAAGCGCGTGAGAGTGCAGAAAAACTGATGCGGGAACAAATAAATGGATACAGTTCCGTGTCGGTAAAAAATGCAGATTTCCGGGCATTAAAAGAAAAGTGGTCGTATACGCTTCTACCGGTATGGACAATTACATACAAGGCGAAAAACGGAAAAATCTATTATTTTTCCATGAACGGACAGACTGGAAAGGTGTACGGCGAACTCCCGATCGACTATAAAAAAATCTCACTTGTCAGTGGAATCGTCAGTCTGATATCACTGGTCATTTTATTACTGGGAGGGCTAGCATGAGACAGAAAAGATTTTTATGTTTAAAGGGTATTGTATTTGCCTGGCTGTTTACGATTTTACTTGCAGCGGGCGGACAGCATGTATGCTTTGCAGCAGAAGAAAATGTTCCACAACAGACGGTATATGATGATGCTGCGCTTCTGACACCGGAAGAGATCGAGACGCTTGAGAGTGAACTGGACGCTGCGGGAGAGAAGACCGGATGGAATATGCTGATGTTGACGACGGATGACACAAATGGAAAAACCACGCAGGAATATGCGGATGATTTCTTTGATGCGATTGCAGAAAACGGTGATGGTGTTGCACTCCTGATCGATATGCAGAACCGTGAAATCTGTATTTCTACCGGTGGTATTGCAATCAGGTATCTTACGGATGCGCGTATTGAAGATATTTTAAATGACGGATATGAACCGATCTCAGATGGAGAATATGAACAGTGTCTGTCTGTGATGTTAAAAGATGTGCTGGTTTATTATGATGAAGGAATCCCGTCAAATCAGTATGAGTATGAGGAGACGGATATTGAGATCACGCCGGCAGAATATGTCATCACATCCGTTGTTTTAGCTCTGATCCCAGGCGCTATTGTATTCCTGGTGCTTGTACTATTTTGTAAATTAAGGAATGGCAAATATAAATATGACGCTCACGAGTCTGGAACAGTGAATATAAAGAAACACAGCGATGTGCTTGTGAACACTGTTGTGACACACCGTCATATAGAAGAGAAGAAAGCAGAAGACAGCGGCAGGAGTACGGTACATACGAGCAGCAGCGGCGTAAAACATGGTGGAGGCAGTAAAAAATTTTAACAGCATAATAAAAAAATGTTTCTGACATGATAAAAAAGAGGTTGCGTATGCAGCCTCTTTATGTTATTATCTTCCTCATGAGGACAAGTGTCAGCGTGCAACAAACACAACAGATGAATTTCTAAAGAGAGGGATAGAGTCACATGAAAGAAAAAGGTCAGTATTATGTGCTGAAAGAAAAAGCAGTTCCGGAAGTCCTCTTAAAGGTGGTCGAGGCAAAGCGGCTGATTGAATCCGGTAAGATTGCATCCGTGCAGGAGGCAACAGAAAAAGTTGGCATCAGCAGGAGTTCTTTTTATAAATATAAAGATGATATTTTTCCATTTCATGACACGGCAAAAGGAAGGACGATCACATTAGTCATCCAGTTGGATGATGAACCGGGGCTGTTATCCGTTGTATTAAAGACAGTGGCAGAGTTTCATGCTAATATTCTTACAATCCATCAGAGTATACCGATCAACGGTATCGCTTCTCTTACGCTCAGTGTGGATGTCCTGCCGCAGACGGGGGATGTGGCTGAGATGTTAGATCACATTGAGGAACAGGAAGGCATCCATTATGTGAAGATTCTTGCAAGAGAATAAGACATGGCAGATGCGTCATATATTGTAGTTCATAAAATATGCATGTAAGATGTGTAAAATGATAGAAAGATAATAAAGTCTGTCTGAGAGGATGGAAGCGATAGTCTGGCAGACGAACTTGGAGGATGAAAAATGAAAGCAGCAGTAATGGGATATGGAACAATCGGTTCTGGTGTTGTGGAAGTACTTGACATCAACGGAAGCAGCATAGCAAAACGTGTCGGAGAGCCGGTAGAGATCAAATATGTATTGGATTTAAGAGATTTTCCGGGAGATCCGATCCAGGATAAGATCGTACACGACTATAAGACGATTGCAGAAGATCCTGAGGTAAAGATTGTCGTTGAGACCATGGGAGGTGTGGAACCGGCTTATACCTTTGTAAAAGCAATGTTAGAGGTCGGAAAACATGTTACTACTTCAAACAAAGCGTTAGTAGCAGCAAAAGGAGCAGAGCTGATCGCACTTGCAAAAGAGAAAAATGTTAACTTTATGTTCGAAGCAAGCGTCGGTGGCGGTATCCCGATCATCCGTCCGTTAAATTCCTGTCTGACTGCTGATGAGATTGAGGAAATCACAGGAATCGTCAATGGAACAACGAACTATATGATGACTGAAATGTCAGAAAAAGGTGCTGATTTTGATGAGGTATTAAAAGATGCACAGGCAAAAGGATATGCGGAGAAAGATCCGACAGCCGATATTGAAGGGTATGATGCCTGCAGAAAGATTGCAATTCTGACATCACTTGTCTGTGGACAGCAGGTAGATTTTGAGGATATCCACACAGAGGGTATCACACATATTTCTGCAACCGATATCAAATATGCGAAAGCCATGGGAAGAGCAATCAAACTTCTTGCTACGAGCAAAAAAACAGATGGCGGATATGTGGCAATGGTAGCACCGTTCTTACTGCCGAAAGAGCATCCGTTATACAATGTAAACGGCGTATTCAATGCAATTTTTGTTCATGGAAATGTACTTGGGGATGCAATGTTTTACGGAAGCGGTGCCGGAAAACTTCCGACAGCCAGTGCGGTTGTAGCAGATGTTGTGGAGATGGCAAAGAATGTTGACAAGAATATACCGGTTGAGTGGAGCTCAAAGAAATTAGAGCTGGTAGATTACCGCAGCGCAGAGAACCGTTTCTTTGTCAGAGTGTCAGGTACAGATAAGGCATCTGTGGAAAAAGTATTTGGAAATGTAGAATATATTGATGCACAGGGTGTTACAGGAGAGCTTGGTTTTGTGACCGAAGTGATGACAGAAGAAGCTTTGGAGAACAAAAAAGCAGCATATGGGGAAGTGTTGAATGTCATTCGTGTAGCATAGAAAAAAGAGCAGATCGTGGATCACATGGAAGGCGGTTCACGGGTCTGCTCTTTTTATGAAAACGGAAGAGTGTGAAAAGTAAGATTGTTTGCACATAGATTTGTGCTTACACACGAATTTGAGATACGCAAAAGCAGCGTGGAAATGGAGAGGAATATGACGTTAAGTGAATGTTACGAAGAAATGGGCGCGGATCTGCACGAAGTGCTGCGGCGGCTAAAGACGGAGGAGAGGATCGGGAAATTTTTAAAACTGATTCTGAAGGATACGAATTATGAGTCGCTGTGTAAGGCGCTGGAAGAAAAGAATTATGAGCAGGCGTTTACATATATACATAATTTAAAGGGGCTGGCAATGAATCTGGGACTGACACCGCTTTTGGTTCCGGCACAGGAGTTATGCGAAGAACTTAGGGATGGCGAACCGGAAAGGGAGCTTAAACCGCTTTTGGATGAGGTGGCGGCGGCATATCAGAAAGTCCTTGGTATTGTCGAAAGACTTGACTGAGATAACAGTGTGAAAAGCTGGGATTTTGGCTGATTCTTTGTAATGAGTTATTCGGAAATGGAGAACAGTATCAAAGGTAAAGATGCATTTTTGAATCTCTGACATATGATAAAACAGAAGGTTTTATGTCTGAGGTAGAAAAAAGTGCAGGTAATTCTTTTGATCATAGCAGTCAGTGTGGATGTCTTTGTGGCATGTGTGGCGTGTGGGAGTGAGCAGATAAAGATCGGATCTGCGGCAGCGTTATGCATCAGCACGGTCTGCAGTGGAATATTAGGGATATCACTTTATGCGGGGATGGCGTTACAGGGGGTACTTTTAAAAAAATATGCATTATACTTAAGTTTTTTCGGACTGCTTGCAGTGGGAATTTTTAAGCTGACAGAGTATGCGATCAGAAAATATATTGAGCGTCATAAGTTCCTTTGCAAGAAAGTCAAAATCTCTTTTTCACAGCTCAGTTTTATTCTGAGTATCTACAACAATCCGGTAATGGCAGACCGCGATCACTCGGCGACGATGTCGTGTGTGGAGGCTGTATTTTTTGCACTTGCAATGTCATTGGACGGGATGTTTGGAGGACTTGGTGCAGGATTTACCGGAAAGAATATTTATTTTACAGTGATGGGAAGTTTTGTTGTCAGTTTCTGTGCCGTACTTTGCGGATGCAGGATTGGCATGCAGGCATCTAAGCGGTGGAAGACAGATGTATCATGGCTTGGCGGCGTGTTGTTTGTAATACTTGCGTTTCAGAAGATGATATAAGACGCCGGCTGCCCATTGCTGCGGGAAAATCAGGAAAGTCTGTTACTATGTATGTCTTGCATGACATTTTGGTAATAAAATTTTCCTGCGTGTGGGCAGCACATACTGCCGCTTTCTGTGGATTTGGAAATAATGTATAAATATACATAAAATCTTGGTACTATTTGTTTTTGGAAAAAGGTTGAAAAAAGTCTTATGATATGATACACTTTTTACAATTTAAGAAAAAGACTATAGGTACTAATAAGGGAAAGTTCAGTCAGGGGACTGTCTGGATGGAAAAAGAAGAAAAACGGCGACGTTTTTTTTTTTGGAAAAAAAGTGAAAGGACAGGGAAACGAATGAAAGCTCATTTAATACTCGAAGATGGGAATGTATTTACCGGAACAAGTATAGGTTCTACTAGGGAAGTCATCAGTGAGATCGTATTTAATACGTCGATGACAGGTTATCTGGAGGTTCTGACTGATCCGTCATATGCGGGACAGGCGGTTGTTATGACTTATCCGCTGATTGGAAATTATGGAATCACACCGGATATGGAGTCAGGCAGGCCGTGGCCGGATGGATATATCGTAAGGGAGTTATCAAGAATGCCGAGTAACTTCCGTGAGGAGGGAACAATTCAGGATTTCCTCACGAAATATGACATTCCGGGTATAGCAGGGATCGACACCCGTGCACTGACCAAGATCCTTCGTGAGAAGGGAACCATGAATGGTATGATCACCACGAATAATAACTATAATATAGAAGAAATTATTCCCAGATTAAAAGCATACACGACAGGTAATGTTGTGGACAAAGTTACCTGCAGTGAAAAACGAGTATTAAAAGGAAATGGCAAGCGAGTTGCTTTGCTTGACCTTGGAGCAAAAAATAATATTGCCCAGTCTTTAAATAAACGCGGCTGTGAAGTGACGATCTATCCGGCACATACGACTGCAGAAGAGATCCTTGCAACAAATCCGGATGGAATCATGTTAAGTAACGGACCTGGAGATCCGAAGGAGTGCAAGGAGATCATTGCTGAGATCAAAAAATTATATGACTCCGATACACCAATCTTTGCAATCTGCTTAGGACATCAGCTGATGGCACTTGCAACCGGCGCTGACACACATAAGATGAAATACGGACACCGTGGCGGCAACCATCCGGTAAAAGATTTAGAAACCGGAAGAGTATATATTTCCTCCCAGAATCACGGTTATGTGGTAGATACGGATACACTTGATCCGGTGATCGCGAAACCGGCATTTGTGAATGTAAACGATGGAACCAATGAGGGACTTTCCTATGTAGGCAAAAACATTTTTACCGTACAGTTCCATCCGGAAGCGTGTCCGGGACCGCAGGATTCTGCATACCTGTTTGATCGTTTTATTTCGATGATGTAGAAAAATTCTTACGTTATTGTTTAACAAATTTTAGGAGGAAGAATTAATGCCAAGAAATCATGACATAAAAAAAGTTTTAGTAATTGGTTCCGGCCCGATCGTAATCGGACAGGCTGCAGAGTTTGACTATGCAGGTACACAGGCATGCCGCTCATTAAAAGAAGAAGGCGTTGAGGTTGTGCTGGTAAACTCAAACCCGGCGACGATCATGACAGATAAAGATATTGCAGATCAGGTTTACATTGAGCCGCTTACGGTATCCGTCTTAGAGAAGATTATCGCAAAAGAAAAACCGGACAGCGTACTGCCGACTTTAGGTGGACAGGCCGGATTAAACCTCGGTATGGAATTAGAGGAAAAAGGCATACTTGAAAAATATAATGTCAGACTGATCGGTACAACAGCAGAGACGATTTTTAAAGCAGAGGACCGTCAGGCATTCAAAGATACCATGGAAAAGATCGGTGAGCCTTGTGCAGCATCCCAGGTCGTACACAACGTAGAGGATGGTATCAAGTTTACCAATACCATTGGTTATCCGGTCGTACTTCGTCCGGCATATACGCTTGGCGGAAGCGGCGGTGGTATCGCACATAACGAGACCGAGCTGGTTGAGATCTTAACAAACGGTCTGCGTCTTTCCCGTGTCGGAGAGGTATTGGTAGAGCGTTGTATCGCAGGATGGAAAGAGATCGAGTATGAGGTAATGCGTGATGCGAACGGCAACTGTATCACCGTGTGTAACATGGAAAATATCGATCCGGTCGGTGTACATACCGGTGATTCCATCGTTGTTGCACCTTCCCAGACACTTGGCGATAAGGAATACCAGATGCTCCGTACATCTGCATTAAATATTATTTCCGAGTTAAATATCACCGGAGGATGTAACGTACAGTATGCATTGAATCCGGACAGCTTTGAGTACTGCGTCATCGAGGTTAACCCGCGTGTATCCCGTTCTTCTGCACTTGCATCCAAGGCAACCGGATATCCGATTGCAAAAGTTGCCGCAAAGATCGCATTGGGCTATACCTTAGACGAAATTAAAAATGCAATTACCGGAAAAACTTACGCAAGTTTCGAGCCGATGCTTGACTATTGTGTTGTAAAGATTCCGAGACTTCCATTTGATAAATTCATCACGGCAAAGAGAACCCTGACCACACAGATGAAGGCAACCGGAGAGGTTATGAGTATCTGCAATAACTTTGAGGGTGCATTGATGAAAGCAATCCGTTCCTTAGAGCAGCATGTGGACAGTTTAATGTCTTACGACTTTACCGGACTTTCCGATAAAGAGTTAGATGAGCAGCTGCATGTAGTGGATGACCGCCGTATCTGGGTGATCGCAGAGGCACTGCGCAGAGGCGTAAGCTATGACAAGATCCATGAGATCACGAAGATCGACCGCTGGTTTATTGACAAACTTGCCATCCTGGTTGAGATGGAAAACCAGTTAAAGAATGAGCCTTTGACTGTAGAATTATTAAAAGAAGCAAAACGCATCGAGTTCCCGGACAGCGTTATTGCAAAACTGACCGGAAAGACCGAAAAAGAGATCCATGACATGCGTTATGAAAATGGTATCGTGGCAGCATTCAAGATGGTAGATACCTGTGCCGCAGAGTTTGAGGCATCCACACCGTACTACTATTCCGTATTCGGAAGCGAGAACGAAGCCATTGAGACAAATCCGAAGAAAAAAGTACTTGTACTTGGTTCCGGACCTATCCGTATCGGACAGGGTATCGAGTTTGATTACTGTTCCGTACACTGTACCTGGGCATTTGCAAAAGAGGGATGGGAGACGGTTATCATTAACAATAACCCGGAGACAGTTTCTACCGACTTTGATATTGCTGACAAACTTTATTTTGAGCCTCTGACACCGGAAGATGTAGAGAGCATCGTAAAACTGGAAAAACCGGATGGTGCTGTCGTACAGTTTGGTGGACAGACCGCGATCAAGTTAACCGAGAGCCTGATGAAGATGGGTGTTAAGATCCTTGGAACAAAAGCAGAGGATGTCGATGCGGCAGAGGACCGTGAGCTTTTCGATGAGATTCTGGAAAAAACACAGATTCCGAGAGCTGCAGGTGGAACTGTATTTACCGCAGAGGAGGCAAAAGAAGTTGCAAACCGTCTCGGCTATCCGGTACTGGTAAGACCTTCCTATGTACTCGGTGGACAGGGTATGAAGATCGCATTCAACGATGATGAGATCGAGGAATTTATCGGTATCATCAATCGTATCGCACAGGATCACCCGATTCTCGTAGATAAATATTTACAGGGAAAAGAAATCGAGGTCGATGCTGTATGTGACGGAACCGATATCTTAATTCCTGGTATCATGGAGCATATCGAACGTACCGGTGTACACTCCGGAGACAGTATTTCCGTATACCCGGCACCGACGATCAGTGACCATGTAAAAGAGACAATCGTTGAGTATACGAAACGTCTGGCGCAGGCACTGCATGTCATCGGACTGATCAATATCCAGTTCATCGCTATGGACGAGCAGGTATATGTCATTGAGGTAAACCCGCGTTCTTCGAGAACCGTGCCATACATCAGCAAAGTAACCGGTATTCCGATCGTTGACCTTGCAACGAAAGTAATTATCGGTGATACTATCCGCGGACTTGGATATGAGCCGGGACTTGCACCGACCGCAGATTACATTGCAATCAAGATGCCGGTATTCTCCTTCGAGAAACTGCGTGGCGCTGAGATCTCCTTAGGACCGGAGATGAAATCAACCGGTGAGTGCCTTGGTATTGCAAAGACCTTCAACGAGGCTCTCTACAAAGCATTCCTCGGCGCAGGTGTGACTTTACCGAAATACAAACAGATGATCATGACCGTCAAAGATGCAGATAAGCCGGAAGCAGTCGGCGTTGCAAAACGTTTTGAGGCACTTGGCTACAAGATTTACGCAACCAGAAGTACCGCAAAATATTTACAGGAGCACGGCGTCAATGCACTTCGTGTCAACAAGATCTCCCAGGAGTCACCGAACGTTATGGACTTAATCTTAGGACATAAGATCGACCTTGTCATCGACACACCGACACAGGGAAATGGTGATAAGACCAGAGACGGATTCCTGATCCGGAGAAATGCAATCGAGACAGGTGTTTACTGTATCACAGCAATGGATACGGCAAATGCGTTGGCACGCAGCTTAGAGACTGCGACCGATGATCTGACACCGGTGGATATTGCGACCGTAAAGAATTTATAATTCTTTGAACTTGTAGTTCTTTGAATTTATAATTCTTTGAACCTGTAGTTCTTTGAATTTATAATTCTTTGAACTTGTAGTTCTTTGAATTTATAATTCTTTGAACCCGTAGTTTTTTGAATCTTATAATATAGAAAAGACAGCACAAATCCAAAAGGAGGCGTGCTGTTTTTGCTTTTGCGGAATATGGATATTGGCGACAACATGAAAAAACGACATGAAAGCAGTTAAGAAATTGCTTTCATGTCGTTTTTTATATCGCCGGAATATCCACTCCAACATATAGAAAAAAGTCGCGCGGATTAACGGAGTTTCATTTTTTTGCGCGGTTTCTTTTGGGCCAGTGGTTTTTCTGTGCCCAAAGCATCCTGCGGGATCACAGATGCACTACTCATTAAGGCGCTTGCCGCTTTTTGTTCCAGTTTACTTTGATTGTGCTGTGCAATCTGAAGCTTGACCTTGCGGAAACGGTCTGCCGTTTCTTTGATGTAGGCATCGGAAACAAAATGCTTTACAGAATCTTTATCCAATGCGATACGGTTGTCCATGGTTTTCATGATATCTGTGATCTTTAAAGATTTGTTGATCACCGGGTCACTTAAATCGTATATCATGTTTGTGGAAAACTTCAGTACCATCGGATGAAGAAAATCAGCCGGATTCTCTGCAAGCACAAGAGCTTTTTCGCCATCGGAAAGATCTACACATGCACCGGTCGGAAGAATATGGATACATTCTGCTAAAGCGGAAAGTACGAGCGGATTGTAGGTGGCTTTATCCTTTTTCAGACGTCCCATGGCAGCAATTTCTGAAATTGGCGGTTTGTTAATGTTCATTGCGGTCAGATGGTCAAATTCGTCCGCTACTGCTAAAATATCGACGAGAAGACGGATATTGTCTGCCGGTTCTTTGACTTTTAAAGTACGGCTGTTTTTAAAAATGATCTGCTGGATAATATCAAGCGTATGTACCGGGAATTTATAATCACCACGGTCCGGGCGGAGTGTTTCATAACCGCGCTCTAAGTTGAGCTGGATAAAATCCTTATCTGCTGTTGTAAGGTCATCCCCTTTGTCTAACACTGTCTGTGGTACATACAGATAACCAAAATCGTAGAGAAGCGCAGCTGTGATAAGGGCTGTCTGTTCTGCAGCAGGCAGATGCATCTGATTTGTGATCATCGCACAGAGAATGCCGACACTGATGGAATGTTTGTAAACAAAATCTGCAGAACTTCGCAGGTTTTGTGCAAAATTTAATTTGTGATCAAGACTGCCGTAATGTGTCTGGATGTCTCTGACGAGATCGCTCAGCGAAACAGGTGCCTGATTGGCCTGCAGACGATCCATATTTTCTTTTAATTTAAAAACATATATAGTCTGGAACTGTTCGAATTCAAGATCCTCTCTGGAAAGAGGCGGTACCGGCTCTGCCGGCTCAAGAATAAAAATACCGATCAGACCAAAGTTTTCGATACTGTTAATACCCTGCATGGTTAAAAGTGTGTCTCTTTCATAAAGAAGAACCCCCATCTTATTGTAGATTGGTTTTGCAAGTCTCATGCCGGGTTTTAAATCTGCTGTTTTTACAAATTGCATAGGTAAATCCTCCCCCTGTGATGATTATCAGGCTCTTTTTATACCATATCCAGACATCAGATGCCTGAATATTCCCCCAATAATGGTATGTGAAAAAATTAATATTCATATTGTGCTTTACATGCTATAATACCATATTAATAGAAGAAATACAATGAACGAAAAATACAACAGTAGCAGAAAGCTTACTGTTCAGCCGAAAGGAACAGCATGAGACACAATTTTTTGAGAAGAATCCTGGGAGGAATACTGACCGGCTGCATACTTGTTACGGCAACTGTCCATGCAGGAACGACACAGAAAGATATTGATAAGGCAAAAGACCAGATCACAGACCTTAAGAAACAGAAAGAAGATGCGAAAGATCAGGTGGACAGCCTGACCAATGAAAAACAGGGATTGGAGAGCGACCTTAGCGGACTGAACGGACAGTTAAATACGATCACTTCTGATATGAACCAGTTAGAGCAGCAGGCAGCGCAGAAAGAAGACGAGATCAATACGACGGCGGAAGATCTGAAACGTTCCGAGGAACGATCTGCAGAACAGTATGAAGATATGAAAGTGCGCATTCAGTATATTTATGAAAATGGCAATCAGTCTGTATGGGACATGCTTATTCATGTGTCCTCCATCGCAGAATTTTTAAATCAGGCGGAATATACAAGTGCAATCAATCAGTATGACAGAAATATGCTTACGGCATATCAGGAGCTCACGGAGCAGATCAAAAAACAGAAAAAGGAACTCGAGGAGCAGAAGGAAGAACTGACTGTATTACAGCAGGAAAAACAGAAAGAGCAGGAAAAAGTCAACAGCCTGATCGAGGATACGCAGAAGAAGATACAGGAATCCAGCGAGAAAATTGAAGATGCACAGTCCGATGTGGAATCGATCGATGCAAAGATCGAGAAAATGATCGAATACGAAAAGCAGCTTGAGATACAGAAGGCAAAAGAGGATGCTGCACGCCTTGCAGCCATCAAAAAGCAGGAACAGGAAAACAGGTCGAATGTGACATACGCACCGGCACAGAGCGATGCGTATCTGTTAGCTGCCATCATCCAGTGTGAGGCATGGGGCGAGCCATATGATGGAAAACTTGCGGTGGGCAGCGTGATCATGAACCGTGTCAGAAGCTCCTATTTTCCGAATACGGTTTCCGGTGTGATTTATCAGGGAGGGCAGTTCTCTCCGGTTGCCAGCGGTCGTCTTGCATACCGTCTGGAGCAGGGAGTCGATTCCGATTGTATGAGTGCGGCACAGGCGGTTCTGGGTGGAATGAGCACAACAAATTGTCTGTATTTTCGTGTGAATAACGGCATTATAGAAAGAACAGTTATAGGTAATCATGTGTTTTATTAAACAAAATGATAAAATGATAAAAATTTAACAAAAAACCCCGCAAAATGGAGCAAAAAGGATGTAAAAAATTGTTTACAAAGATGAAAAATAAAGAAAGCTATTGCAATTAATTGTGAAATATGTTAGCATAAAAAAGTACAAGAAATGCAGAAAAATAGCTGATTACATAGCAAATAAGCTTTTTAAAATGAAAGAAAAAAAGATAAATTTCAACCGAAAGTTTGAATTTATTTTTTTAAAAAAGATTGTTAAAAAATTAACAGCATTTTTCGGCAACTTTAAAGAGAAAGAAACAAATTCTCTGCAAAAGCAGAGCTTTGTGTTAAATTGAAAGGAGAATTCAAAATGGCAAAGAAAGTAGTTTTAGCAGGTGCCTGCCGTACCGCAATCGGTAAAATGGGTGGAGCATTAAGCAATACTCCAGCAGCAGACTTAGGTGCAATCGTTATCAAAGAGGCTTTAAGAAGAGCAAACGTTAAACCGGAGATGGTTGACGAGGTAAAAATGGGTTGTGTAATCCAGGCAGCTCAGGGACAGAACGTTGCACGTCAGGCAGCAATCAAAGCAGGACTGCCAATCGAAGTTCCGGCAATCACAATCAACGTTGTTTGTGGTTCTGGTTTAAAATGTGTCAATGATGCAGCTACCATGATCATGGCAGGTGAAGCTGATATCGTTGTTGCAGGTGGTATGGAAAACATGTCTATGGCACCATATGCTATGACAAAAGCTCGTTTTGGATATCGTATGAACAATGCAACGATCATCGATACAATGGTAAATGATGCATTAACAGATGCATTCAACCACTATCATATGATGATCACTGCAGAGAACGTATGTGATAAATATGGCATTACAAGAGAAGAACTTGACGAGTTCTCAGCAAACAGCCAGCAGAAATGTGAAAAAGCAATCGCTGAAGGCAAATTTGATGATGAGATCGTTCCGGTTCCTGTTAAAGTGAAAAAAGAGATCGTTGATTTCGTGAAAGATGAGGGACCACGTGCCGGTACAACTGCTGAGTCTTTAGCAAAATTAAAATGCTGCTCCGGTAAAGAGGGCGGACTTGTTACAGCAGGTAACGCTTCCGGTATCAACGATGGTGCAGCAGCAATCGTTGTTATGAGTGAAGAAAAAGCAAAAGAGCTTGGTGTTACACCAATGGCTACATGGGTAGCAGGTGCTCTTGGCGGAGTTGAGCCTGAGATCATGGGTGTTGGACCTGTTGCTTCTACAAGAAAAGTATTAGCAAAAACTGGTTTATCTATTGATGATATGGACTTAATCGAAGCAAACGAAGCATTCGCAGCTCAGTCTATCGCAGTAGCAAGAGATCTGAAATTCGATATGTCAAAAGTAAACGTAAACGGTGGTGCAATCGCATTAGGACACCCGGTAGGTGCTTCCGGATGCCGTATCCTTGTTACATTACTGCATGAGATGCAGAAGAGAGACGCTAAGAGAGGTCTTGCTACACTTTGCATCGGCGGTGGTATGGGATGCTCTACAATCGTTGAGAGATAATAGTTTTTTATAGTAATTCCCGGGGAATGACTTCCCGGGGATTGCATTTTTCAAACATACAGTTAACATAATTATTTTCAGGAGGTAACCGAAATGAAGGTTGGCGTTATTGGTGCAGGAACTATGGGACAGGGCATTGCAAAAGCATTTGCTCAGGTAGAAGGATATGAAGTAGCACTTTGCGATATCAAGCAGGAGTGGGCTGAAGGCGGAAAAGAGAAGATCAAAAAAGGTTATGCAAGATTAGTAGAAAAAGGAAAAATGACACAGGAAGCTGTTGATGGCATCCTTGCAAAAATCACTCCAGGTTTAAAAGAAGACCTTTGCAAAGACTGTGATCTGATCGTAGAGGCAGCTTTCGAGAATATGGAAGTAAAGAAAACTACTTTCAAAGAATTAGACGAGATCGCAAAACCAGATTGTATCTTCGCTTCCAACACATCCAGTCTTTCTATTACAGAGATTGGAAACGGATTAAACCGTCCAATGGTTGGTATGCATTTCTTCAACCCGGCAGACCGTATGAAACTGATCGAGGTTATCGCTGGTGTGAATACTCCGGATGAAACTGTTTCCGCTATTAAGAAAATCTCTGAAGAGATCGGAAAAACTCCGGTACAGGTTAATGAGGCTGCTGGTTTCGTTGTAAACCGTATCTTAATCCCAATGATCAATGAAGCTGCATTCATCAAAATGGAAGGTGTTTCCGATATCGCTGGTATCGATGCAGCTATGAAACTTGGTGCTAACCACCCAATGGGACCGTTAGAGTTAGGTGATTTCATCGGTCTTGATATCTGCCTTGCTATCATGGATGTACTTTACAAAGAGACAGGCGACAGCAAATATCGTGCATGCCCACTGATCCGTAAGATGGTTCGTGGTGGTAACCTTGGAGCAAAGAGCGGCAAGGGATTCTATGTATACAATGCTGATCGTACAAAGACTCCGGTCGATGCTCAGTAAAATAAATATTTATGGAGGAAAATTAGATCATGGATTTCACTTTAGACAAGAAACATGAAATGGCGCGTTCCTTATTCAAGGAATTTGCTGAAACAGAAGTAAAACCGCTTGCACAGGAAACAGATGAGACAGAAGCTTTCCCGGCTGAAACGGTTAAGAAAATGCAGAAATACGGATTCATGGGAATCCCGGTTCCGAAAGAATATGGTGGACAGGGTTGTGATCCTCTTACATACGTTATGTGCGTAGAAGAGTTATCTAAAGTTTGCGCAACCACAGGTGTTGTTGTATCTGCACATACATCTCTCTGCATCGATCCGATCATGACATATGGTACAGAAGAGCAGAAACAGAAATATGTAAAACCACTTGCAACAGGCGAGAAGTTAGGTGCATTCGCATTAACTGAGCCGGGTGCTGGTACTGATGCACAGGGTGCACAGACAAAAGCTGTTTTAGATGGTGACGAGTGGGTATTAAATGGATCAAAATGCTTCATTACCAATGGTAAAGTTGCAGATGTTTATATTGTAATCGCTATCACAAGCATCACAGAGGACAAGAGAGGCAGAAAGAAGAAAAACTTCTCTGCATTTATCGTAGATAAGGGAGCTCCTGGTTTCTCATTCGGAACAAAAGAGAAGAAGATGGGTATCCGTGGATCATCTACTTATGAGCTGATCTTCGAAGACTGCAGAATCCCGAAAGAGAATCTGTTAGGACCGGAAGGAAAAGGTTTCCCGATCGCAATGCACACACTTGATGGTGGACGTATCGGTATTGCTGCTCAGGCACTTGGTATCGCTGAGGGCGCATTAGACAGAGCTATCGCTTATACAAAAGAGAGAAAACAGTTTGGACGTTCAATCGCACAGCAGCAGAATACACAGTTCAAACTTGCTGATATGGCTGCAAGAATCGAAGCTGCACAGCTTTTAGTTTACAAAGCAGCAATGGCAAAAGCTACTCAGAAAGTATATTCTGTAGAAGCTGCAAAAGCAAAATTATTCGCAGCAGAGACTGCAATGGCTGTTACAACTGAGGTTGTTCAGTTATTCGGTGGATACGGATATATCAGAGAGTACGATGTAGAGCGTATGATGCGTGATGCTAAGATCACTGAGATCTACGAGGGTACAAGCGAAGTCCAGCGTATGGTAATCTCCGGTGCACTGTTAAAGTAATTTCGAATCAATCCGCGTAAAATTTAAACATATAAAACATAAGGAGTGAAAAATACATGAATATCGTAGTATGTATTAAACAGGTTCCTGATACAAAGGGCGGCGTTAAGTTCAACCCGGATGGAACGCTTGACAGAGCAGCAATGCTTGCTATCATGAACCCAGATGATAAAGCTGGTCTTGAAGCAGCACTTAGAATCAAAGATGAGACAGGAGCAAAAGTTACAGTTCTTACCATGGGACTTCCAAAGGCTGATGCAGTTCTTCGTGAAGCATTAGCAATGGGTGCTGATGAAGCAGTTCTTGTAACAGACCGCGTATTAGGTGGAGCTGATACATGGGCAACATCTACCACAATCGCTGGTGCACTTCGTAACTTAGACTATGACCTGATCATCACAGGACGTCAGGCTATCGATGGTGATACTGCACAGGTTGGTCCTCAGATCGCTGAGCATCTTGGACTTCCGGTTATCTCTTACGCAGCAGACATCAAAGTAGAGGGTGATTCTGTTGTTGTAAAACGTCAGTACGAAGACAGATATCATGAGTTAAAAGCAAAAATGCCTTGTCTGGTAACTGCTCTTTCTGAATTAAATGAGCCGCGTTACATGACACCGGGCGGAATCTTCGATGCATTTGACAAAGAAGTAACCGTTTGGGGCAGAGCAGACTTAAAGGATGTTGACGATTCTGATCTTGGTTTAAAGGGATCTCCTACTAAGATTGCAAAAGCATCTGATAAAGTTGCAAAGGGTGCTGGTGAGAAAGTAAACCTTGATCCGGCAGAATCCGTAGCATATTTGATCGGTAAATTCAAAGAGAAACACATTATCTAATAAAAAAAGGAAAAGTGGTGAATAACATGGCATTAGAAGAATATAAAGGAGTATTTGTCTTTGCACAGCAGGTAGATAACGTATTAGATGGCGTTGCATTTGAGTTACTTGGAAAAGGCAAAGACTTAGCAAAAGATTTAGGTACAGACGTAACTGCTGTATTAATTGGTTCTGGTGTAAAAGGATTAGCAGATCAGTTAGCTGAGTATGGTGCTGACAAAGTTATCGTAGTAGATGATCCTGAATTAAAAGACTACAGAACAGAGCCGTATGCTCATGCATTAGCATCTGTAATTAACGAGTTCAAACCTGAAATCATGTTAGTTGGTGCAACTGCTATCGGCCGTGACTTAGGACCTACTGTTTCTGCAAGAGTAAAAACAGGTCTGACAGCAGACTGTACATCTCTTGAGATCGGTGATTTCCCACTGGTTGCTACACCTGGTAAAGAATCAGAGCAGAAACACAACCAGTTATTAATGACACGTCCTGCATTTGGTGGTAACACCATCGCAACAATTGCCTGCCCGGACAACCGTCCTCAGATGGCAACTGTACGTCCAGGTGTTATGCAGAAGATCGCTCCGATCAGCGGTGCAAAAGCAAACGTTGTAGAGTACAACCCGGGATTTACACCAAACAACAGATATGTTGAGATCTTAAACATCGTAAAAGCTGTTAAGAGCACAGCAAACATTATGGAAGCAAAGATCCTTGTTTCCGGTGGTCGTGGAGTTGGTTCCAAAGAGAACTTCAAACTTTTGGAAGATCTTGCAGAGGTACTTGGCGGTACTGTAAGCTGCTCCCGTGCAGTTGTAGAGAATGGCTGGTTACCAGTTGATTTACAGGTAGGTCAGACTGGTAAAACTGTTCGTCCTCAGATCTACTTTGCAATCGGTATTTCCGGAGCAATCCAGCACGTAGCTGGTATGGAAGATTCTGACCTGATCATCGCAATCAACAAAGATGAAGATGCTCCAATCTTCGACGTAGCTGATTACGGTCTGGTTGGTGATCTGAATAAGATCGTTCCTGCTTTAACAACAGCATTAAAAGCTGAGTTAGGCAAATAATACATAGGTGAATAACCTGTAAGATAGAAAGCCCGTCTTTCGTGTGCGGCTTCTGTGAGGAAGCTGACAGGAAGGACGGGCTTTTTGCTGGGAGCTGGAGAAAATTTGAGGCTTCTTGTTTGGAGTTGGAGGAAATTTGAGGCTCTTGGTCAGGAGTTGAGGGAAAATATACTTAGTTGTTTGTCAAAATCGTTATGGTACAGTTTTTCTGATCCTCAGATACGGAGTCGACCGTGATCGTATACCCGGTATCAATGGTCAACTGTCCGTTGTTGTCATACCAGCCAAAGCCTGTGGCAGTGCCTCCGATCACGTCACCGTCCCGGTAAAAGCCATTTCCGTTATTGACCAGTCTTAAGATCCATCTGCCGTTTTTTCGTAGGATGCGATCGTACCTTTCGCTGTGTAATGAAATACATTTCCGGTCATATGCAGTGATCCGTATGAAGCACGGTCAAAATAACTAGTCAGGCTCTCACAGGGATAAAATTCAGTATTGTCTGTGCCAAACAGATAGGAGGAAATTTCTTCATCGGACAGGCGTCTGTCTGTATCATATTTCGCATCCGCAAAATCGACCACAACAACAAGTGCTCGGACATTGCCTGTCGTCGGCAGAATATCTGAGGCGAGAGCTGTAATCGGTGGCGGCGTCATTGGCGTGTGAAGCTGCCCGTATGCCGACCCCAAAAGCAGGGCACCAAGGCAGATAACCGGAACGGTGTTAAGTACATTTTTTTCTGTATCATGGTAAAAACTCTTTTCTTATAAATATATGGTTAGCTTTGCACGCAAAAAGCAGAAAGTCAATGGCATTTATTGATAATATAAGGAAATATTAAAAATATAAAAAAGTGGTAGTGCAATTCTTAGAATGGCACAATTTTAGGATTAACGCAATCTAAGATTGCGGAAAATTCTGCCAGATGTTATACTTAGTAACGTTGCAGAGATACAGGATGCCGGAAATTCATACTGATCTACAAATGGCTCGTCCTGTGTTTCGTATAAAATTACATAAAAACGAGAAAAGAGGAAGGGACTATGACCAAGAAAAAGTTCTCCACAAAGTTTCTTGTGGAAATGGCACTTTTAGTTGCCATCATTCTTATCATGGCTTTTACCCCACTCGGATACATTAAGACGGCAGGTATTGAGATTACACTGATCGTTGTTCCGGTGGCGGTAGGAGCTGTTACTTTAGGGCCTGCGGCTGGTGCAATTTTAGGAGGTGTATTTGGACTTGCCAGTTTTTTGCGCTGCTTCGGACTGAATGCATTTGGTGCGATGCTTCTTAGCATCAATCCGTTTCTGGCATTTTTGCTGTATGTACCGACCCGTATCCTGACGGGCTGGCTGACAGGACTGATTTATCAGGGAATCCGCAAAACAAAAATACCATCGAATGTATCAATCACAATCGCGAATCTGTGCTGTCCGCTTTTAAATACCACGTTTTTTATGAGCATGCTGGTATTTGGGTTTTACCAGACCGAGTACATCCAGTCGTTTGTTCAGACGCTTGGTGTCAGCAATCCGTTTTTGTTTGTGATAGCATTTGTCGGAATCAACGGACTGGTTGAGGCGGTGGTATGTTTTATCGTCGGAACCGCAATTTCCGCGGCTTTGAAGAAAGCATTGAAATATAGTTAATTGGATGGAATATGGTAAAAATTGGATGAAAATAAAAACATGACATTACGAAGTAAATATGGATGCGGGATTGCGGAATGAGCATGCAAGTGTTATACATTAATAATGTTGTAAAATTACATATTACAAGAAAAGAGGAAGAGACTATGACTCAGAAAAAGTTTTCCACAAAGTATCTTGTGGAGATGGCACTTTTAGTTGCTATCATTCTCATCATGGCTTTTACCCCGATCGGATATATCAGAACAGCTGGTCTTGAGATCACGCTGATCGTCGTTCCGGTAGCGGTAGGAGCTGTTACGTTAGGACCGGCGGCAGGCGCAATCTTAGGCGGCGTGTTCGGTGTTACAAGTTTCATCCAGTGCTTCGGCATGAGCCCATTTGGTGCTGCACTGCTTGGAATCAACGGATTTTTAACATTTTTAGTATGCGTACCTACCCGTATTTTAATGGGATGGCTGACAGGTCTGATCTATAAAGGACTTCGTAAAACAAAGCTGCCGTCAGGTGCATCTGTTACGATCAGCAACCTTTGTTGTCCGCTGCTGAACACCACATTTTTTATGGGAATGTTAGTGATTGGATTTTACAATACGGAATACATCCAGTCATTTGTATCAGCTCTTGGTGCAAAAAATGCATTGCTGTTCATTTTAGCATTTGTAGGTGTCAACGGACTGGTTGAGGCAATTGTCTGCTTTGTTGTGGGAACGGCGATTTCAGCAGCTCTCAAAAAGGCATTGAAATATAATTAAATTGAATGAAATATAATATAATTGAGGAATCCTCTTATATGCAGGTTGTTGTCTGTATGTGAGGGGATTTTTTTGCGGTAACATGGGAAATGGAGATCAAAATGAGAAAAAGTCTCAAAAGTGCAGATTGACATTTGCGTCTGGTGCATTGTAAGCTAAAATGATTAGAAAATACTAACCAAAGTTAGAGGGAAAATGAGCGAAGGTAAAGTAAAAAGAAAAATTATATTTCTGATTTTTGCAGCAGTCATGGTTGTGGCAGGTGGCTGTGGTACCGATGGGGGAGATACCGAGGCGAGCAGAGATCTCTTTGCAATGGACACATATATGACGGTAACTGCTTATGGCAAAGGAGCCACAGAGGCCGTGGATCAGGCGGCAGATGAGATCAGCCGGCTGGATCAATTGTTGTCTACGGGAAATGAGGACAGTGAGATATATAAAATCAATCAGAGCGGAGATGGAATACTCTCGGAGGAGACAGCATATCTGGTGGAACGCTCACTGGATCTGTATGAAGCTACAGATGGTGCATTTGATATTGCGATTTATCCGGTTATGAAAGTATGGGGATTTACAGATGACAATTTCAGGGTGCCGGACGCAGACGAACTTAAGGATCTGCTCACGCTGACAGATGCATCGGATATTTCTTATGATAAAGAGACATCGCAGATCGTTTTTAAAAAGGACGGAATGCAGATCGACTTTGGAGGAATCGCGAAAGGTTATACTTCTGCACGTATCATGGATATTTTTCGTGCCTGCGGGATCAAGAGCGGACTGGTCAATCTTGGTGGAAATGTGCAGGCACTTGGAACAAAGAAGGATGGAAGCAGCTGGCGCGTGGCAGTGCAGGACCCACAGGATACAGATCAGTATCTTGGGGTGCTTTCCATACAGGATAAGGCGGTGATCACTTCCGGCGGTTATGAACGTTATTTTGAGCAGGACGGCAGGACATATCATCATATCATAGATCCCAAAACCGGTTATCCGGTGGAGAACGGGTTAATTTCCGTTTCCATTGTCACAGCAGATGGAACGCTTGCGGACGGACTTTCTACATCCGTTTTTATTATGGGGAAAGAAGCCGCAACGGAATATTGGAGAAATCACAGTGATGAATTTGACATGATTCTGATGACGGATGACAGGGAAATCTATGTCACAGAGGGAATCGCAGACAGTTTTGAGTCGGAAATGGATACGAAGATCATTGAAAAAAAAGTATAAACGAATGATTTGGTATGGAGACAAGTATGAAAAATATTTCAGGAATTGTACCCGTCATTCTGGCAGCGGTGGTGGGAATTGGTGCAGTGGTTTCCCTGAGTGATTATACAGCACCGGTTTATGGTTCAGAGTCAGAAGATGAACTGACAGAGACGGAAACTATTATCGAAAGTGCCGGTATGGAGTCGGTAGAAGAGACGGAAGTTGAAAATACGGAAGCGGCTGCTGTTTTAGACGGTGCGTTTGATCTTGCAGACGGAACTTATGAAGGCAGTGCGAACGGATTTTCCGGTAAGATCAAAGTTTCAGTTGTGATAAAAAATCAGACGATCCGGTCGATCAACATTTTGAGTAATTCAGATGATGAAGCCTTTTTCAATCGTGCAAAAGAAGGTGTGACAGCGAGCATCCTTGCAAAACAGAGTACGGATGTGGATACGGTTTCCGGTGCAACATACAGTTCAAGAGGAATCATGAATGCAGTAAACGCAGGAGTATCAGTATGCTTATGCAGCGCTGAGCTTGACATGGGTGCATTTGATACCGTATCGAGAGCAACCACCAATCACGGACTGCACAGGGGAAGTTATCAGTGTACGTCAGAAATTACAAAAAAAGATGGTACAAAGCTCAAAGTGGCATATTATACAGGAGCAGCCACTGGTGTGCTGACGAACGGAGAGACTTTTTCCTATGATAAAAATGAGATTGAAAGTTATGTGGTAACAGGACTTAAATATGTTCCAGTCAAAGTAAAAACTGAAGATTATGAAGCTTTTAAAGCAGCATATACCGTAGTGGAAAATGGCAGTACTTTATCCGGTGGATTTTCGGAGGGAAATCTGAAAAACTATACGGATCTGGTTGCAGAAGTAACAGAAAACACCAATGGTCTAAAAACAGTTACCCAAAATGAGGACGGAAGTTTTTCGTTTGCTGCGAGAGTAAACAATGGAACGGATTCCGGAATCAAGGACGCTGCATTAAAAACAGCAGAGAATATTACAACAACGGTAAAAGAGGCAAACGGTTCTTACGGAGAATTTCTTCGTGTCGATCTGACTGGGGAGGGCTACGGTGCACTTGGTGCTGATATGCAGGCAGCAGAGTGGACTTATTATGGATCCGACAGTACTTATACCGATCCACTTCAATCTTATGGAACCAAGTTTGCATCAGATAACTGGATGAACAAAGCACAGGGAATCCAGCTTGGTCTTACAGATTCACTGCGTTGTAAACTGCCGGCGGGAACAGACGGAACCGGATACTGGACAATCACGGTATATGCACTTGGTTACAATGATTACACGGTAAAATTTAAGGTAACCGATGCAAATATTGTTAAGGATGAAGAGGAAACGGTGGATACGACGGCACTTGAAGCTGCAATTAAAAGTGCAGAGAACTTAACTGAGAGTGATTATACGGCAGCAAGCTGGTTTGATCTTTGCGTTGAATTGAAAGAGGCAAAAGATGAGCTTGCGGCTCCGCACACGCAGTCTACTGTAGATGAGGCAACAGAGCATCTGAATGCTGCAATCAAAGCACTGGTAAAGGCAGAGACAAAGGAAGAAACAAAAACAGATGTTACAAAACTTAACGCTGTAATCGAGAAAGCGGAGGCATTAAAGCAGAGAGATTACACAGCAGAGAGCTGGAAAAATTTACAGACTGCGCTCGATGCTGCAAAGAAACTTACAGATGCAACAGCAGAACAGACTGTAGTAGATCAGGCAGCAAGTGATCTGGAAACAGCGATTTTGGCGCTGGTAAAAGCTGATACGGAAAATACCGGAACTACAGACAAAAAGAAAAAACCGGCAGTTGGAACTGTGAAAACAGTTGGACAGATCAAGTATAAAGTAACCGGAAAACATACAGTAACTGTAAATAAATATGCAAAGAAAAACATTACAAAGGCATCTATTCCTGCAACGGTTAAAATCAACGGATATACATTTAAGGTAACTGCAATTGCAGACAGCGCATTTTCCGGATGAAGTAAACTTACGAAAGTTACGGTTGGTTCTAATGTAAAGGCAATCGGAAATAAATCATTTTATAAATGTACAAAACTTACCACATTTACGGCATCTTCTATCGGATTAAACAAGATTGGAAAGGAAGCGTTTTCCGGTGATAAATAACTTGCAAATATCACATTAAAGACAACAAAACTGAAAAAATCAGGTGTTGGAAAGGATGCATTCAAGAACATTAAGAAAAATGCAACCTTTAAAGTACCGGCAAAAAAAGTTTCTGATTATAAAGCTATTTTTAAGTCGAAGGGTGCTGGAAAAAATATTAAGATAAAGAAACTGTAGGGTGAAAAAATATTCTTTTGTTAAAAAACAGGGGGGGGAAGAGACCTTATTGTAGAATGGAATGTGTAATTGAACCTTTGAGGAGGAAACAAAAACAATCACCCTCACACTTCCGGAGAGTGAGATACAGAACATGGCGGTAGGTTTTGGTTCTATGGATTATATTTTTGAAAATAAAAATATGAAACAGAAACGATATCGCAGGAAGCGTATGAAATGTGCAGAGCGGATCTGACAGAGCGTGCAGCAGAAGAGAAGGATATGCTTGTGCTGGCAAAGGAAGAGGAAAATATTGTTGTCAATAAACCTGCCCTGTCACAGATCCGGTCGATCTGTGAACTTGCAACACTAGAATGTTATTATCACAATGTGGAAAAGTCCGCGAAAGCAAAAGGTACCGGATTGGCACATGTGGGAGAAAAAGAAAAAAATTCTGGATCGAATACACCGGAGTTGCTAAGACTGAAATCGACATGTCGGATGTAAATATGAAAGATAATCGTAACAGATACAATGAGAAAATAGAAAAATATCAGAGTATGGATCAGTTTCAGGTTGGCATTGCAGTATTTGATCCGGATACGACAGAAACGCAATTTTATGATAATGTAAGATCTGTCTGTGAAATGATGAACAACAATATTAGCATTTCAGTGGGAGTTACCTGGGCAGAGCACGGAAAAGAATTTAATGAGAAGATCATGGAAGCTGACTGGCGGATGTATGAACAGAAAAATGCATATCATCAACAGCAGCAGGCTGCACAACAGGAACTGCTGCAATAAATGTTTGAAAGAATAGTATATAACTCCCCTGCATACAATGTAAAAACAAGTATTGCAGGGGAGTTTTTGTGAAAACCTATATTGAGGAAAGAGCTATGGAAATAGCCAGATATATTATTGATAATAATACGACGGTGCGTCAGGCGGCGAAACATTTTGGGATTAGCAAGAGTACGGTACATAAAGATGTTACAGAACGCCTTGTCCAGGTCAATCCATCGCTTGCAGCGGAGGCACGCAAAGTGTTAGATGTCAATAAATCCGAGCGCCATATCCGTGGTGGACTTGCAACAAGGGAGAAATATCTGCATCAGCATGCATAAAACGTAAAAGCGTGTTTATTAAAACAAATGGGCGTGTTTCATAAAACAAAAGTTTATTAAAACAAAAACGTGTTTCATAAAACGGGAAAATGTATTTCAGGAGATGGAAAAATACAATTTACAAAATTGCACAATGAGTTCCATGAAATGCATAAAAAGTTTGTGAAATTAAAACTATTATGTGAGTTCGTGGAATACGCTATAATAATCACACGACGTGCAGCAGAGAAAGCGATCGCAAAGATTGCTTTCTCTGTTTTTTTGTCGGCAAAAATAATTATTTTATCAAAAGAATGAGGAGAGAAAAATATGCCAAAAACAAAGTTACAGGAAGTCGTATTTACTATTTTAATGGTGTTCGTCATGGTGTACGCAATGATCTGCTACAACATTGCACTGAACATGGGAGGAATGAGCAACGTTGTATTTTTAAATGCATTTCATGAACTGATCATTATGGGACCGCTTGCGTTTATTCTTGACTTTTTCCTCTATGGATCACTGTCCAAAAAACTTGCATTTCGTATCGTGACACCGGGCGTGGACAAACCGATCATGCTGATCCTTGCCATTTCATCAATCACAGTCTGTCTGATGTGTCCGACAATGAGCCTGGCAGCAACACTTTTATTTAAACATGCAGGAAAAGAAGTGATCGCAGTGTGGCTTCAGACAACAGCACTGAATTTCCCAATGGCATTTTTTTGGCAGATCTTTTTTGCAGGTCCGCTTGTGAGAACTATTTTCGGAATGATCTTTAAAGAAAAAGAAGAACAGGTCATGAAAGAGGAAAGCGAATTTTTAGAGGGCGGAAGTGTCAGAAATTAAAAAGTTATTCCATGTCCGGTATTGGGAAAAATCAGCGCAGCAGCGCAGTCCGCGAGAAATAAGAGTATCAGCACACTGTTGAAGCCACGTCTGAAGCCTGGCGGCAGGGAAAACCAGAGTTTTCGGAAAATTTCAGAAAACACGCAGATCCAGAGCATGCCGGCAACACCAAATCCGACTGCTGACAGAAGGCAGATATATCCGTGAAAATTAAAAGGATAACTGCTGTAATCCCAGTATCGTAAATCGAAAAAGATATCAAGGAACCATCCGATCACAAGTTCTAAAGCTGTTCCGAGAAGGGCAGTTTTTATGAATATTGTGAGCGGGTGGTATTTTGTTTTAAAAAGAAAAAGTCGGTTTGATTTGTGGAGAGACCTGATGGATATAGTTTCTCTGGAAGAATGAAACAGACAGTAAAATACTACCGCTCCGATGCCATAAACGGGGAGCCAGGGACCATAAAAAAATCCGCGGTTGCGAAAAGTATTATCTTTTGCAAGGAAGATAAGGGTTTCCCAGAGAAATCCCCAAAAGCTTCCAAGAAAGAAGAAGTGGATCAGCAGGGAAACTGCATCCTGTATAGAGTTCTGCTCCGGTGCGCAGAGTTTTGAAAAATCCGGGAGATTGGAATGTCTTTTCATGTGGATAGTATGACCGGAGATGGAAAGGGATATGTATTTTTGTTTTACAATTCATAGATTTTAAAATATATCAGATTGGTTTTTAAACAGAAATTCTCAGGTAAGTGTCTTTTACAATTAAGTGATATTTGAGCCACAAGCATGTATTTTTTTAATAAAAATGACAAAATACCGTAATGTAGGGAAAAACGCCTTGTAAACTCCTAAAACGTATCTTATAATAAGTATCATTAAAGCTTGTATCAGGGAAGGATATGCTTTTGAAAAAGGCATCGTCATGAACAGATTGCAGGCAACGAAAACATCAGGAGGAAGAAGATCAATGGATCATGAGAAAGTAATTGTCATTGATTTTGGCGGTCAGTACAACCAGCTGGTTGCGAGACGTGTCAGAGAATGCAATGTTTACTGTGAAATATATTCCTACAAGACGGATATCGCGCAGATCAAGGCAATGAATCCAAAGGGAATCATTCTTACCGGCGGTCCGAACAGCTGCTATGAAGCTGATTCACCGACCTGTTCAAAAGAATTATTTGAACTCGGCGTGCCGGTTTTAGGACTCTGCTATGGTGCGCAGTTGATGATGCACGTACTTGGAGGAAAGGTGGAAAAGGCACCTGTCCGTGAATATGGTAAGACCGAGGTTATGGTCGATACGTCATCACCGTTATTTACCGGCGTATCAGAAAATACGATCTGCTGGATGAGTCATTTCGATTATATTTCAAAGGCTGCACCGGGATTTAACATCGTTGCACATACGGCGGATTGTCCGGTTGCCGCAGCAGAGAACCAGGAGAAAGGATTATTTGCAATCCAGTTCCACCCGGAAGTGCTTCACACACAGGAAGGCACAAAGATGCTTCACAACTTTGTACGCGGCATCTGCGGTTGTGAGGGAACCTGGAGAATGGATTCTTTTGTTGAGAATACGGTAAAAGAGATCCGTGAAAAAGTCGGTAACGGAAAAGTACTGCTTGCCTTATCCGGCGGTGTGGATTCTTCCGTTGCAGCAGGTCTGTTATCCCGTGCAATCGGAAAACAGCTTACCTGTGTGTTCGTAGACCATGGTCTTCTCCGCAAAAATGAGGGCGACGAGGTCGAAGAAGTATTCGGACCAAACGGACAGTTTGATCTGAACTTTATCCGTGTCAACGCACAGGACCGTTATTATGGAAAATTAGCCGGTGTGACAGAGCCGGAGCATAAACGTAAGATCATTGGTGAGGAGTTCATCCGTGTCTTTGAGGAAGAGGCAAAGAAGATCGGTGCCGTTGATTTCCTTGCACAGGGAACCATTTATCCGGATGTCGTTGAGAGCGGACTTGGCGGAGAGTCAGCCGTCATCAAATCCCACCACAACGTAGGCGGTCTGCCGGACTTCGTTGATTTCAAAGAAATCATTGAGCCGCTTCGCAACCTTTTCAAGGATGAGGTAAGAAAAGCCGGACTTGAACTTGGCATCCCGGAAAAACTTGTTTTCCGTCAGCCATTCCCGGGACCGGGACTCGGTATCCGTATCATCGGAGAAGTAAATGCCGAGAAAGTCAAGATCGTGCAGGATGCCGATGCCATCTACCGCGAGGAAGTGGACAAGGCAGTGGAGGAATACACCAAAGCAAACGGAAAGGCACCATCCTGGATGCCGAACCAGTACTTTGCAGCACTGACCAACATGCGTTCCGTCGGTGTCATGGGCGACGAGCGCACCTACGACTATGCCGTGGCACTGCGTGCTGTTAATACGGTCGATTTCATGACTGCTGAGTCAGCAGAGATCCCGTTTGAGGTGCTCCAGAGAGTTATGAGCAGAATTATTAATGAGGTGAAGGGCGTCAACAGGGTAATGTATGATTTGACGAGTAAGCCACCGGGAACGATTGAGTTAGAATAATGTACATGAGCCAAGAAATGCTGAAATTACGGCGTTTCTTGGCTCGTTTTTTGCCCAGTGACAATCAAATGACAATAATTTTGGAAAAGTTGGATGGATAATTAATTTGGTGTAACTAAATACCAATTATCACCAAGCCTGTGAATTTTGTCATCATCTCTTGGAGCATAATGTGCTGCTTCAGGTATGTATTCAGAAGAATAAATAAACTGATAATTATTTCCCTCTTCAGAAAGGCATATATAATTTTGCGTAACATATATTTTGCTTAACCCATAATCACCAAAAGATTTGTCGACAATACTATAGCATTCTCCGTTTGCATCAATTGGATGACTGTAATCAACCGAATAAGTGGTACGGTCATAATGCTGAAGAAGACGTCCGCTTTCACCATCATAGCAAATCACTAAATTTAATTCCGATAAATTTTCACTTTCCAAAGTGAGCAACAACTCGTTTTTTACATCTTCAAAAGCGGTTTTATTTTTTTTGTATTTGTCAATAAAATATTGTTCTTCTGCATAGTACATAATAAGTATGGGAGCGGCAAAAGTTAATAAGAGCAGGAGAATGCCTGCGATGCCAATAACTATCCAGATTTTTGATTTTTTCATATGGGATTACTCCTTCTTAGGATTCCTCTTCACATAAGAGAAAGATGAAAACAAGTCTATTAATGTATATTAAGTTTCTGTATGTAATTTAAAGAGCATGCTCATCATATAGTTCCAAATATTTGTTTTTGCTTTCGTGGTTCTCTATAATCGATATTATTTTATTAAAATATTTATCGCCTAATGCCTGTTTACTCTTTTCGGTATAAATCCAAACAATGTGAAGCGGTTCAGCATATTCGTGAATGCCAAATCCACCCCACAGCAAGTCGCTAAAAGCATTCATATTACGACCTATTTTGAAGTCAATTTTAGAAGTTAATTTCTGTTCTATTTGGTCAAAAAAATCATTAAGCGTATGGATATCACGTCCATCAATGAATATCCACTTTTCAGCATTTGCATCAAGGATAGGATTTGTTATTTCAGTAACTATGAAAGTGCCTATTACTCTTGGACCTTCATATATATCCAAACACTTGTTGAGCCATAATGTATTTGCATAATATTTCGGTGGAATAAAAGTAATGGAAGCGGGGATGGATTCGTTCAAGGATATAGCACTATCAAAGCTAAGAACAGAGGTTGTCATACAGTTTTCTTTAATCATTGTGGTAGGACGAATGCCGGGAAAGATGGGGGTTATTCTACCAGTGTTTTTTAATATTCCTTTTGCATCTATATTGAGCATATAATTTCCGCTTTCCTGTTTTTGGTGTAATCATTCCATATCACCATATTTTCATTTTCAATATCTTGAATAACACTCAACAAGCAAGATTGATCAGTATCAAATTCAAATTGCAGTATATTGTATTTGTCTGGACGTTCTTGGAAGGTCCTGGTTACAATGGCTACTTCTTTCTTATGTATGTAGTCCTCGTATACTTAGTATTCTCGCCAAATGTTTCACCTATAATCAAATCGAAATCATTTACATCAAACTCTGGAAAAAATACATCTCCATCTTCGATATTCATATCTACTTCTGTAATGTACATTACATCAACAAAAGGGATAGCCTCTTTGTATAATCCATACCCTCCTGCTATATAAATATTTGAATTGTCAGCAAGTGCCAATGCTTCTGCCAAAGATGATACAGTAATTAGGTTTTCACATTCATATTTCATTGTCTTTGATACTATTATATTTTGGCGATTTGGAAGTGGATGACCAATTTCTTCATAAGATTTTCTTCCCATAACTACAATATTTCCAGTTGTAAGTTCCTTAAAAAATTTTTGCTCACCTTTGATTTTCCAAGGAATCTCACCATTTCTACCAATAACATTATTTTTTGACCTTGCAACAATTAATCCAATCATTTTCTACCTCTATAGTTTTTAATTTGTTTTTTCGTCAACAAAAAGATTCCCAAAAGGGGTTTGGGGAAGTGCTTATAAATCTTCTTCTGCAAAGAATTCAAAGCTAACATTTTCTAATAGTGAATCTTTATACTCATCAAAGTGATTAAGACAGCAGTTTTGAATTTTCTCGATTTTTTCTTTTGGTGCAACTATGACTATCACAGATTCACAGTTACGGTCGGTATTAGATTTATAGTTTTCACACATATATTTAACATTAGTTATCAAATGTTCAAGTCTATTATTTGTAATATTAGTAATAGTCCAATATTTGATTTCAAAAATCAAGTCATTCTTGGTATGTTTTGAGAGAGCGACAATATCGTATTCGAGTCTGCCTATACGCAAGTTTTGTTTGAGAAGATATCTGCGATAAAGCTTTTTGGAAAAATATTTGTAACATTTATCTTCTATTTGCATGTATCTTACAACTCTGTCGGATGAAACATTTGTTGAATTGTTTTGTTCTGTAGAGATTTCATTAGCTACTTTTTCAACAGTTTCTGAAGAACTTAATTGTGTGGCATTAATCTTTTTGGTAATGGTATCAGATTTTATTTGTTCGTCAAGTTCTCTTTGAATACTATACCATTTACAACAGCCAATAATTATTATGACTAGACCTGTTATAATAAGTACAATGGAAACTACAGGCATAATTGTGGTTGTGAAATCTAATAATTTTAAATTATCATGCATCCTTTGAATTGAAATTTCGGATAGGTTATCGTAATCATTTTGGCTTATGAGTTCGTAGTCTGTGTTAAGTATATAAAGATATGCCAATACAGGTAATGTGATAAGTAACATGCCTAGTGAAACGAGAAATTTGTAAAAACTATCGTATTGTAATTTATCCATAATTGTGTCCTTTCAGATTATTCTCTTTTCGGTTTCCTTTTCCTCTTCACATAAGAGAAATCTGGAAACAAGTCTTTTAACAATTCAGCAATTTCTTCTGCATCGTCATCCCCATTCATTTTTTGAATCAGTAGTTGGTCGTCATCATCAAGATTCAAGGAAACAGTGTATTCTTTATTTGGGTCTGTTGGGTTCATTGGGTATTTTACCTCTTTGAGGTAATATTCTGTTTCTGATATTTCATCATCCTCAAGTTTATCTCGTAAACGTGCCCAATACTCAACCATCTTTCGGAAGTTATTAAGGTCTTCCTGTGGACGGAGACCGGCACTTGGAAGCCGCTCTTCAAATTTGAAGCATACTTCTCCATCTTTTATAGTAGGGCGTAAACCATATGCCCATTCAATGTCAAATAGCAAATGAAGTGCACTAAATATATTTGCTACATCAGGGTCAGATAATGCATAAAAGCTGACACCTAGATTATTGGCAATATTTAATAAAGTAGCTTCATCCGGATATCTGTTTCCAAGTTCATAGTTTCTGATGGTGGATTCGTTTAATCCACATTTATCTGCTAATTCCTTTTGTGTCATATCAGATGCAATTCTGAAATTACGAATCAAATAGCCTACCCGGCTGGTAAATTTCTCGCCCATTTTAATTGCTCCTTATAAGGTTAATGAGTGTTGTAGCATGCACGAAGACACGAGGTACAAATCATGCATCGTACATTAATACTAAATACGTTTTCTGCGAAGGCAAAAACTCGAAAAACCTTCGGTTTTCCTCGTTCGCGGGTGCGTTTTAATGGTGCTTTGCCGCTTGTTCATGCTTCGCATGTCAATCGGCAAAACTCATACTCACTTTTGCCTTCGCGTACATTATATCATCAACAGTGCAAAAATGAAATGTTTTTTAACAAAAAATGTTGACAGTACAAAAGTGAACTGTTAATATAAAACACATCACAACCGTTCAGAAATGAACTGAATAATTAAAACAAAAGAGAGGAGGTATTTGCTTATGGAGAACAAGAGATTTTTAACAGCGCAGGATGTAATGGAAATGCTGGGAGTTTCACTATCGTATTCCTATAAACTGATACGACGGCTGAATGCGGAACTTGAGGCTGATGGATTCGTGACAATAAAAGGGCGTGTAAGTACACAGTATTTTATGAAACGAATCTACGGGCTATCTACGGATAAGGAGGTGGGATAGATGGCGGTTATCAAGAATAATAAGACTGGAATGTGGGAGGTGAGAACCTATTATAAGGATTTGACTGGAGCAAGGAAACAGAAAACCAAGAGGGGCTTTGCGAAAAAAAGCGAAGCCCTTGAATGGGAGCGGAATTTCAAACTGAAAGAGAATCAGAGTATCAGTATGAGCTTTCAAAGCTTTGTGGATATTTATTTGACGGATTTGGAACCAAGAATAAAACGCAATACTTTTCTGACAAAGAAGCACATTATTGAGACAAAGATTCTGCCTTATTTCGGGAAACGAAAGCTGGATGATATTCGAACCTCGGATGTCATCCAGTGGCAAAATGAGATTATGAAGCTGAAAAAGGATAATGGGGAGTTATTCTCCCCAACTTATCTGAAAACGATTCACAATCAGCTAAGTGCCATATTAAACCATGCAGTCAATATGTATGGTCTGAAAGATAATGTGGCACAAAAAGCCGGGACTATGGGGAAGGAAGAAAATAAAGAAATGGAGTTCTGGACACAGGATGAATTTCAGGCATTTTTAGAGTGTGTGGCAGATAAGCCAATTTCCTATTATGCATTTGAAATGCTTTATTGGACAGGGATTCGAGAAGGTGAGCTGCTTGCCCTGACACCGGCGGATTTCAATTTTGAAAAGAAAACTCTTCGGATAAATAAGTCATATCAGAGGCTGGAGGGCGAAGATGTGATTACGGATCCGAAAACACCAAAGAGTAACAGAACAATCGTCATGCCGGATTTCCTTGCTATAGAAATGGAGGATTTTATAAAAAGCATATACGGAATAAAGATGAACGACAGAATTTTTACCATTTCAAAAAGTTATCTTCATCACGAAATGGATAGGGGAGCGAAGCTTGCAGGAGTGAAAAGAATCCGGATTCATGGATTACGACATTCCCACATTTCTCTGTTAATCAATTTAGGATTTTCTGCATTGGCAATAGGGGAAAGAGTCGGACATGAGGCGATAGATATCACTTATCATTATGCACATTTATTTCCAACGGTGCAGACGGATATGGCAGCACAATTGGAAACAGAAAGGGAGGCATTAGTCAATGTCAAAAAAGAATAGAGATGATAAAAACCGATGGCGTAATGTGACAATCGCATTTCGCATGTCGCAGGAGGAGAACGAAGAACTCAATAACCGAGTAAAACTCAGTGGGTTTCGAACCAAGCAGGATTATATTATCCAGAGCGTTCTTCATCAGAAGGTGGTTGCCACAGGCAATCCGTTGATGCTGGTGCAATTTCGGAAGAATCTGCAACAGATAGAGCGTGAGCTTGAAAGAATTGAAAAGGCATCGGATATGGATGGGGAGCTGCTGACTCCCATCCGCTCCATGCTGGAAATATTGGAAGGATTCAAGGAACAGCCGAGAACATTAGCAGGTATGAAGGAACTTACTGTACCGAATGAGAAATAAAAATATTTTTGGAAAGGAAATGGCGGCTATGAGCGAAGAAACATTATTTGAAAAATTAGGAGTGAAATACATAGAAAAAGATGGCATCTTTTATCCGTTGATTACTTTAGATGGCGAGGAGAAAAACACAGATGTTGGGAAATACGGTCACATGTGGATTGATCACATACGGACGGAGTACTCACAGCGATACAAAAGTCTGGTGAGGTTTGGAGAATTACATGATAAGGCAGCAGAGGTAAATGAGGTGGCTTATGAATTGCTGGAGGATATTGAAAAGGAATGGCTGGGCGAACATAAGCCGAAGCAGGCAAATTCTTTTGTGGAAATGTATAGGCTACGAACACAGGCAAGAATTATAGCAGAGGAGGTAGTGCTGCATGATGTGGTGAACTGTTTTCATTAGGAGCCGGCATGGGTATTAAAGGAGCTATGTATGGTTAATGATATGCCGCATATCTGCGGCTCATAAGCTCCCTCAAGGGAGCTTTATCCGGCTCGCAGAGCCGTACAGCCACTCCGGCGAGGAGCGCAAAACCCGCTTGCGGGTCTGCATTTTTGATGGCGCGGCTGTCAAAAGTGCTTTTGCGTTACTTTTGACAAAAGTAACAAAACCTTCCCTAAGAAATTTGCTATCTCGTGCCGTATCCGGCACTCGTTACGGATAAGAAAGAAATGCTTACATACATAACGAAAGAGGAGGATTTTTACAATGGAAAGAACAATCAGTTTTATGAATGGGAAGGGTTCCATCGGACACAACACAAGAAGTTTTATCGCGGACAATGTGGATGCCAGCCGCACCAAAAATAATATTACACTTATCCATGAGGATATTAGGCAAGTCTACCATAAACTGTTTGACAAGGCACTTAAGGAATATAATGCAAAACAGAAACGCAAGGACAGGCAGATTAAAAGCTATTATGAAAAGATATCCCGGAGTAAGCAGGAAAAATTATTTTATGAGGTAATTGTTCAGATTGGCAATAAGGATGACACCGGAGTGGGCAGTTCGGCTGCTGAGGTTGCAACGTGGGTGTTGAAGGATTATGTAAAAATGTTCCAGCTTCGTAATCCGCAGTTATATGTGATTGGTGCTTATATTCATCTGGATGAGGAAACACCACATTTGCATCTGAATTTTGTTCCATGGGTATCCGGTTGTAAAAGAGGACTGGAAACTAAGACAAGCCTTAAGGCAGCACTTGCTACCAGAGGATTTGCAAGCGAAGGTAAAGGGAACACTGAATGGAAGCAATGGGCAGAGGCGGAGAAAGATGATATTGCTCTTATTATGAGCTGGTACGGAATTGATTGGAAAAAGAAAGACACACACAATAAGCATTTATCCGTACTGGATTATAAGAAGCAGGAGCGGGCAAAAGAAGTGGCTGCACTTGAGGAGGAGATAGAGGGTGCACAGGTTGTTCTGGAATTAAAAGAGGAACGGATTGATTCTTTGGAGAAGGAAATTGAAAGTAAGCAAGACAGTTTTAGAAAAGAACAGTCTGAGGCTCAAAAGAAGCTAGATGATACCATATCCGAGAACCATAAATTACAGTCGGAAACAGCGGATTTGCGCTTGAAGAACTCACAATTACGGCTGGAATATTATGAGAATATAGATAAGCTCACAGATAAACAGAAGAAAATTGAGGTGGCGCAAAAAGAGGCTGACAAGTGGATGATGATATCGGATACCGCAAAATTACAGACTGAACGGGCTGAATTTGAACTGGAAGAGGCGGAAAGGCTTAAGAAGGAACTGCTTGGTGCGGTCGATGGAGATGATTATCTGAAGGAGCAGGTGATAGAACTGAGGTATCAGAATCAGATATTGCGGGAGGAAAATCATAGCCTAAAGGACAAGCTGGAAAAGGCATATGAGTTTATGAAACAGTTTGTGATTGGCGGAATTAATCTGCTGGAGAAGTTTATGGAGTGGATTGGAGAGAAGGTTAAAGATGTGGGGAGAGGAAGGTGATAGAAAATACTTAACAGTAACTGATAGGAAAATTTTGTGGAAAACAGAATAAAATTCTGTTATAATATATTCTGTATGTTTGCAAGCAAATGTAAGGAATGTATTATCAAAATAGTTAAAACTCAGATTGACAAAATAGAACGCATGTTCTAAAATATAAGAACATAAAGTCCTGGACATTTTGTGATGCAGATGATAGAATTATGGATAAGGAGGAAACGATAATGGCTTATGCAATAGATTTGTTTTGTGGTGCTGGTGGAATGAGTGAAGGTCTTATTCAAGCAGGATTTCATATTCTTTTCTCTAGTGACATTAATTCTGATGTTCAGCGAACATACATGAATAGACACGAACAGTTAGGATTACATCAAGGTGTAAATACTTATTTCCATAGAGGAGATATAAGGGAACTGAATGGAGATATGATTAGAGAATCCATTCAGAATTTGGAGATATTTAGAGGACAGGATATTCCAGAGATAGATGCAATATTTGGAGGTCCACCTTGCCAAGGATTTAGTAGGGCTGGGAGAAGAGATCCTAATGATCCAAGAAATATGTTGTTTAGAGAATATGTTAGAGTAATTAGTGAAGTGCGTCCAAAGTATGTTGTTTTAGAGAATGTAACAGGATTCACAGACACAAGATTTTATGGCTTTGTCGGTGCGACAGGACATCAATATGAGGATGGGGAATTAGTGCCAGATATACTCCGAAATGAACTTGATTTGATAGGATATCATACATTAGAACCGAGAATTTTAAATGCGGCTCATTATGGTGTGCCGCAGAGGAGAAATCGAATAATTGTTATGGCGTACAGGAATGATATGGTTGCTCCTGCATATCCAGAAGCAACACATACTGATGAAACGGCTTTAACTATTACAGATGCTATAAGTGACTTGATTCGGGATGACAATGTTCGTAATCAGGTACATATAAATGATAACGAATTTCAAGTGAGGTCAAGAGAAGGACGTACACCAGACATTAATGGAAATACAATTAGCAGTAATGGAATTATACACAATAATGAAGTATCTACACATCAGCAAATCATTTCTGAACGATTTGCACTTTTCAGAGAAGGAGAAGATGGAGCTGCATTAAAAAATCGTGTTATGTCTGAAGGAATAGATATTGCAAATTCTCCTGCATTGATAGCGCATTGTGTAGAGAAGATGGGGATTGATGCTGAAGCAGTTGTTGAACTATTTAGAGCAGGCAATGTTAGTAGAGAAAATACAGATATTCTGCTAACCAAAAAGAATATTCGCACTAGATTGGATAGAACTAGACCGTCAGCTACAGTTATGACTATTGCGGATGACTATATTTCGCCATTTGAACCGAGAACATTTACAGTAAGAGAGTTGGCACGGATGCAATCGTTTGATGATAGTTTTGAGTTTTTGGGGAAAAGGACAACCGGCGGATTGCGAAGACGTGTAGAAGTTCCTCAGTATTCACAAGTTGGAAATGCTGTACCGCCATTATTAGCGAGGGCGATAGCAACTGAAATAATGAGAGTTTTAGAGGTATAGCAATTACAAGGCAATCCGAATGTTTCGGGTTGCCTTGCGCTATTTTAAGAGAAAGAAGAGTGAGCAATATGTTGAAAATGTCAGATACGCCTATTAGAGGCTTTTTACCATTCTTTGCTAATGTAGGTTTACAAGTGGCATTTTTGGTACCAACACCGACAGGATACCAAAAATCTATTATGGATGCGACGTTACCATTAAGGGAAATGTTAAGGGAAGCGGGTATTCATAATTATGCAGAACAAAAACAAGGTCCTAAATTTAAAGCGTTGGTAAAAACTTATTATTTAGCACCAGATAGGATGATAGAAACAGAGGCTTCTTTATATAGACCAATAACGAAGCAGGGGGATCCTAGAATATGGTTTTATAATCTGAAACAGTATTGCGTACCATGTAACTTGTTAGCTGTATTGGCTAACAAAGGAAATATGTATGTGCTGAATTTATCTAATGAAGAAATTGTTGAATCAATGAATTCGGGTTTTATTAGAGAAGTTATTCAGCAGTTTGTTGATGATGATAATGCTATTGCGAAAGAGTTATTAGCGAAGATTCAGGAAATTCATAATCGAGGATTTTTGCCTAGTATTACAGTAGGAGATCCTGGTGTGGGAGATACTCTTGAGAATGCTTTGGGAATATCAAGAAATCCTTCGAAATTACCGGATTATAAGGGAATAGAATTAAAGGCAAGTAGGACATCAACATATAACAAGACAAAGACAAGCAACAGAGTAAATTTGTTTACGCAAGTACCTGACTGGGCAAATAGTAGAGGTATGGATAGAGTAAAACTGCTTGATACATATGGTTATTGGGCAGAACAAAAAGATGGTTCTCAAAGATTTGATTTGAATTGTACTTTGCGAGCCAATGTGCCGAATCCTCAGGGGTTGTATTTGGAAGTGGACGTAGATAATGATTTGCTGATAAATTATTACACTAAAGATGATGTGGTAAGGCGTTATGTGGCACAATGGAGCTTCTTGTTATTGAAGCAGAGATTATTGGAAAAGCATAAGGAAACGTTTTGGGTAAAAGCTACGAGTAAGATAGAAAATGGACAGGAATATTTCAGATATGACAAGATAGTTCATACTAAGAATCCAAATGCAAGTTTGTTTCCGCAGTTAATAGATGAAGGAATAATTACAGTAGATTATATTATGCATAGAAAAGAAAATGGTACAGTGAGAGATCATGGTTTTCCGTTTAAGATATTTCCGAAGGATTTGGACTTGCTATTTCCAGAGCCAAAGACATATGAGCTAATTTAAAGGTAAGGAGCAAAGTGACATATGGTGTATGCAAAAGAAATAAAATATCAAATTTGTAAGAAAATTGTTGAAAAAAATTTTTCCGTAGAAAAAGCGTCATTAGAGTGTGGAGCATCTATTGGAACTATAAAAAAATGGGTGAACTTATACGAGAAGGATCCTGATAATGCGTTTAAAAAGAAAGATATAGAAGGTGGTGTAGAGAAAGAATTGCAGGGAACACAAGGACTGATTAATGTTGTTCGTGGACAATTTTTGTTAAGTGAAAAACAAATGTCAGCAGAGGCATATAGGAGGTATGTTGTTAATATAGGACATGAGTTGGAACCTTCTGATATCGAAAATGATGCAGATACAATTTTAAAAGAATTGTTGTTCCTTGAGCTTGATTATTATAAAGAATGCACAGATAAGCTATTAACGAATGCCTTACCTTACTATAGAAAGAATATATATGGAACATTGGATGATTGTTATCCAAATACCAGAAAATTGATTAATGAACTAGATGAAATATACTATGAAGTTAAGGATGAAAAAATAACTCAGGAAGTTTTTCTTGAAAAGGTTTCTTCAAGGATGAATCCTATTACACATTTAATTTCGTTTTCGATTTATCAAAGTTCAAAATCAAGAGCTGGTGCTGCTTTCGAGAATCATTTACAGAAGTTGCTGGATATATGTGGAATACGGAATAAATCACAGCAACAAGAAAGGGAAGGTAAAACGATTATTGATTTTGTGATTCCATCAATTGAAGAAGCACAAAGGAATCCAGCTCATTCAGCAAGCATAGAATGTCAGACTACACTTAAAGACCGATTTAGATTATCATCAGGTAAAACCATAACAACGGATATGAATTGCTTTTTGGCAACGCCTACAGGCGTAGGGATTTTCACTAAGAAAGATAACAAAGATATAACCGTACAAAAAGTTTCTGAAATAGTATATGAAGATAAAATGACATTGGTGGTATTTCCAGAAGTTCAAGAGAGGATAAAAGAACTTTTATATAAGAATATCGAGTTGCTAGAAAAAGGTACGGATATAGGGAAAGGTTTTTTGGGAAAAAAGGATATTTGTGGAATATTATTGAATCAGATAGGAACCAAGATAATTACATTTACACAGCTATTTAAACGAGAGTTACCAGTGATCAATAAGTATTGGGAGTTGTAGAAACACATATTTAAAGATAATATTGAACCTTAAGATGCAGTTTAGTACAAGATGAGGTTATATATTTTATGAAAGAACAGAATACAAAATATAATAAAGATATATGTAAAATAGTCGAAGAGATTTATCGGAAGATATATTGCAAATTTAGAGAGCAATACATAGTTGTATTTCTATGTGGAGGTGCAAGTAATAGGGATTATAAGTCTTTAAGAGATAAAGTGAGAACACTGCTTGAGAATGAAAAAAAGACATTATGGTATAAGCCACTTAAAATATTTTATCCGGAAGATTTATTGATAGAGATTCTGAATAAAACAAAGGATGCTGATTTATTAAGCTACGAGCAGTTTTTAGCGAGTAATTCTCATGTGATTGTTATTATTTGTGAAAGTGCAGGCTCTTTGGTTGAACTGGGGGCATTTACTAACAATGAATATACTGTAGATAAAGTAATTGCAGCAGTGGATAAAAATTTAGCGAAACATAAGAGTTTTATTATGCTTGGACCAATAAAATATTTGAAGAAAAGAAATAAGCTTAATGTTATTGAATATGGGCAGGATGAGTTGGACTTTACAAAGAGACTCTCCAGAGATATAAGGGAGAAAAATAAATTGAGTAGCAATAAGAACAGTATGATTGAGTTAACAACTATTGTTGGAATGCACTATTTTATACAATTGTTACTCTATTTTTTTAAAACCTTAAGTTCACAAGAACTTGTGGAAATAATTGGTTATATTTCGGATAAAGAAAAAGTAGTATATGATGATTTTAAAATACTATTTAATGCGGCTTTAAAATTGCTGTTTCAAGATAAGAAAATAGTAAAAATTACAGGAGAACAGTATTCGTCATATAAATTAACTAATATTGGGTTTGAAACGATGAAATTAATGATAACTGAATGTACAAGAGCTGGATTGTGTGATAGAATAAGAGTTGAGTTGATGCACAATGAATTCTATAAATCGCCTCATTCTTAGAATTGTTGTTAATATGCATACATAGCAACTAGGGGTTGTTTCGACCTCGTGAGAATAATAATTACATGAACTCAGCTAAAACAACGGTGAACTTCCACAATAGTGGAACTCCCCCGTTGTTTTACCCGAAAATATATTGAGTAAGAATGAGGTGATTTATTTGAATATTGGAAATAGTGTGGTATTAAATACTTTAGGTGTTCCAGTAATAAATTCATTTGAACATTTGTGTGAACAATTATCGGTAACGGAACAGTTACTATATTTTTTGACCTATAAAAAGAAGTATTGTTATTTCGAGAAGAAGATACCCAAAAAAGATAAAACGGAAAGAACTTTGAATGTTCCTAGCTTATCTTTGAAAGTAGTGCAAAGATGGATTTTGAAAGAAATTCTGGAGAAAATTTATGTATCAGAGCAAGCGATGGCATTTATTCCACATAAAAACGGTTTGAGAGAAAATGCAGAGAGACATAAAAAGAATATTTTTCTCTTAGAAATGGATATTACAAATTTCTTTGGAACAATAACAGAACAACAGGTGTACAGATTGTTTTGTAATATAGGTTATAATAGTAAAGTTGCAGGCGTTTTAGCCAACTTATGTACATATGATGGTTATTTACCGCAAGGTGCAGTTACATCTCCGTATATTGCAAATTTAGTCTGTTATCATATGGATGCAAGAATTAATGGTTACTGTAGTAGAAAAGATATAGTATATACTCGTTATGCAGATGATTTAACTTTTTCGTCGAACAATAGAACACTTTTGAATAAGGTTGAGAAGTTTATTAAGTATATTGTTGCTGATGAAGGATTTAAAATTAATGATAAAAAGACAAGATATCTCTCAAATGATGTAAAAAAAACAGTTACGGGTATTACTGTAAATGATGATAGTATTCATGTGGATAAAAAATTTAAGAAGGATCTGAGAGCGCAGATTTATCGTTCAATAAAGTTAAAAGATTATCAGAATAATAGTCAAATTTTAGGCAAGATAGCATATGTAAATTCTATAGAAGAAGGTTATCGGGATAAAATTTTTAAATATATCACAGATGTTATCACAAAACCGGAATTTACAGGACACATAGACATAGTTAATGCATTTAATGATAACAAATTTTTCCCTGATTTACCTGACATGATGTTTAAAGAAGTTTGGGAATCACCATTCGATTGAGAGAATTATGGGAACTGATTTTCAGAATAGCCATAACGGCTTTTATTGATATCGTCAGTGACAACAAAATGACAATATAATCTCTCAAAAATCCACACAATAGGTAGAAATCAGACAAAACTTCCTGATTTTCACCATCCAAACCAATGAAAAACACCATAAAACAACTTGGCAAAAAAGAGTTTGAATAGTCCACGCTGCCCCAGAAAGCCCTATTTTACTGGGGTTCCGGGCATGTGGCTCTATAAATTGCATTTTCATTGCATTATTTATATCACTGCTCGATGATATTCAGCAGTAAACTGGTTGCTGGTGTAATCGGCGATGCTGTGTGTTGCTGGCGTGTAACTGAGCATACCGGTCAACTTTTTAGCAACCTCAAAGTTACTGTTCGGATATAGATGCCCATAGGTTCCTAAAGTTGTCTGGATTTTTTCATGTCCCAGACGGTCTTTAATAATCAATGGGTTCTCTCCCATACTGATCAGCAGAGAAGCGTGGGAATGCCGCAAGGCATGAATTTTGATGCGGTGGACACCAGCAAGGCCTGCCAGCTTTTCGAGGGCTCTTGGCAGTGTATGCTTGCTGGTGGGAATGCCACTGTAGCTTAAAACGAAGCCACAATCCGGCAAAACCTTTTCCTGAATCTCTTTCCATTCCTTTAGTTCCCTTATGGTATCCTCATCAATGACGATAGTGCGATTGCTGGCCTGTGTCTTTGGGTCAACAAATTTGTATTCATTCATTGATTTATAATACAATGTCTTTGTTATGCTCAGTAAGCCTGTTTCAAAATCAATGTCCTCCCATTGAAGTGCGGAGGCTTCACCAATTCTCATGCCGGTCATAAATAGCAGCCAGAATGATATGAACAGGTAGTGTTCGTAGTAATCTCCTTTGTAGAGCAGGGAAATTACTTTTTGAAATTCCTCCAGCGTCCAGAAATCTACCTTAACCTTTTTGGATTTAATATTACCGACCATTCGTGCCGGATTTTTCTTGGCAAGACCAAGGATGATTGCACGGTCAAACGCCATGCAGAGCATTCCCTGAATGATTCGTACATAATTTGGGCTGAAGTCCTTGGCAAGCTTTAGCTGCCATGCCTGCACATGAATCGGTTCAATTTCATCTACTTTTTTGCGGTAGAAAAATGCAAAATGTTTTTGGACTGTTTTAAGGCGGTTTTTGTAGGTGCTTTCTTTCACCTGAGTTTTATACCAGGGAAGATAGATATCCTCAATAAAGCTTTTGAAGGTTGGCGATTCTTTATCAGCAACCAGTTCTTCAGCAGAGGATAGGATTAATTTGGAGTATTCCTCTTTCGCCTCCTTTTTCGTTTTAAAGCCGCTTTTATATTTTTGAATTTGCTTACCGGTAGCCGGATTGTAACCTAAATTTGCTCTGAAATAGTAGGTTCCATTTTCGGCTCGTTTTATAATATCTTTCGCCATAATTTCACTCCTTACATAGATATGCAAGAAGCACAATCAAGTCTGTTTGTCGGGGAGGGTAATCCCCAGTAATTCTTCAACGGCTTCCTTTGGCACCCGGTCTAATTTTCGGGACTGATAATAGGTATGTCCTTTGGAAATCATCAGTTTTTTTGCCTCTTTGATAATATCTGCCGCAAAAGAAGGACCATATCCTAACTCTATCAAGTCACTTTTCGTAACTGTAATCATAAGCCTCCTTTCCATAGCCAGGATATGAAACTTCAATATCTGGCTATAAGTATATCAGTTTTTATGTGAAAATAAAATAATTCTCTTTCTGCAATAGTAAATTGCATACCTCCCATCACCGCTTCCTATGCCCTTCCTGGCCACGTCTTCGGCTGCTCTGTGAGCGATGAAATCCGGACGGCGGACATACCATGAGCAGGGAGTCCGTCATCAGGAACCAGTATCCATGATGGTGTATGTTCTTCAGTTGTCAAAGAACGAATGGAAATGAGAGAATGAAATACCTCTCAGACCATTTTGAAAAGTAAAGAGACAAAAACGGATAAATACTTGAAAAATTTTTTAAAAAGAGTAAAAAAGAAAAATAGATGTTGTAGCTATGAGTTGACAATCTACAATATATTGTGTTAAGATTGCGTTGTAATTGATTTTTATGCGTACCTGCTGTCAGGGAGTGATATATGTATGGTATATGTCATAAAAGCTGGCGGTGTGGGTTCCGGCGTGGGCAACCATGACCGGAGGCATACGTTGTCTAAGATTGTATGAAGTGTCAGAGATACCATGTCAGAACATGGCAGTCTTTTGGCACTTTTTTTATTGTCCGGGTAAAGGAATTCCGGATGATAAGAAGTATTTTGTGGGATACCACACGCTGTATGGAATGGAACCGAAACGGAACCGTTCCTTTTTTTGTGGCGTGGAAGGGAACCAAGCGGTGCTAAACATCCGGGGGATGTTTGCTCAGCACCGACCGAAGCGGAGCGTAGACATGCGAAGCAGACATTTGGTTTCAGCTGAGTGTACATCGAGAAAATCTTTAAGCTGCAAGGCAGCGGCTTGGGCGAAGTCCAAGGATTTTCGAAAGAAAAGCGCCAGTAATCCGCATAAGCGGCTGGGATAATAAAAACCTCCGAAAAGGAGAGAAAAGAAAGGTGGAACGAAACATGAATGAAACAAAAGTGTACAAAGACAGTTATTGTGCAGTATTCCGGGAGCAGAAGGATTTTCTGGAGTGCATCCGGAGCAGGATGGAAAATTCCTGCTGGGACCGCAGAAAGTCAAAGACGCTGCGGCTGGCAGCGCTCACGGAGGAGAGTCCGATTGCAGACCAGCTGAGGGAGAAGTACGCAAGGGAAGGCATGGATGAGGACATCATCAAGGATACCATTTCCAATACCGGGCTGGTACTCAGGGTAAGAAATGAGTATTATCCCGTAAGGAGCTGTGCCATCAAGAGTATTCTTGACAGGGCGGGTATTAACGGCGCCGGACTGCGCCGGGTGGAAAGAAATGTTTATGCCCGCATACTGAATGAGTGCCTGAAAGTGGCGCAGGGAGATGCCCTGTTACGCATTTCCGAGGGAAAGGTGTCAGCGGTTCTTGGCGGTGACGGCAGCGATTATGCCGTGATTGACACGGAACAGCTTTACCTTCATACCATCGACTATCTGAACGCCAACTTCCACGGCGTCAATTACCTTGGCGGCTTTTATGAGCATGACCGGGTATCGGCTTTGTGGGAGCTGTCCGGGGAACCGGCGCTTTTGGACGCTTACCGGAAGGAGCTGGATTTGGCAGGAAAGACTGCAGAGGAAATGGTTCCGGTTGTGCGTGTGACAACTTCGGATACCGGAGCAGGAGGAGCCAATATTTATCCTATGCTGTTGTATGGTAAGGAGAATGTTACCATCAATCTGGGAGACCCGCTCAGACTGGGACACCGGAACGGAACCGGCATTGCCGAGTATGACAAGCAGTTAAAGCTGCTGTACGGAAAATATCAGCTGGCGGCAGGAAATCTGATCCGGCTCCTGCATATTCCAATCCAGAATCCGGTCAACTGTATGAAGGGCGTCATGGATAAGCTGGGAATTGCCAGAAAATACAGTGCGGATGCGGTGGATTTATTTACTGCCCAGTATGGGGAAAATCCCTGCACTGCCCATGAGATTTACTATGGCATTTCGGAAATACTGTACCGCCTGGCCTGCGAAGGTGCAGAGGGCAGTGTTATCACGGCGATGGAGGAGAAGATTGCAAGGGCGCTCTCTGTCAGCTGGGAAGATTTTGATGTTCCGGGAGCCTACAAATGGTAAGGGAGAGTGCAGAAATTCTACAGGAAACGATAGAAGATGAGCAGAATCTTGTCCCAGTGCGTTACTACAACGTGGAGCGGGGGAGGGAGGAAACCATCATCAGCTGTCAGGGTGATTTAATTACCATCTGTAATGCCCTTGCAGATTACGGAGATATGCTGAATGACTATCTGGAAGCGGAAAAGGAACACATGGATTTCTGCAGTGCGTTAGGCTATGAGCGCATGCGTGACAGATGCCGCAGCATTTCAGGAAGACTGCAGCAGAAAATAGGCTATGATCGTCAGGCTGCCATTGAAAAGTGCAGGCAGAAACAGAAGAAAGCCCCCAAAGCCGATCAGGGTATCGGAGAGGATGCACTGGTACTTATGGCAAGGCGGAATGCGGCTGCAAAGCAGAAAGCAGAAGCGGCAAAGACTCAGGAAACGAAAAAATGAAAACAGAAAACAAAACCAGTGGAGAGAGAAGGAGTCAGAGCCTTCTCTTTTTGCGCATATAGGCAGGACCAGAAAATTGGAATCTGCCGGAAAGGAAGGAATGTATGAGTTTAAATTTGAATTATGAAGCGGAAGTATTGGTGGAGACAGACGGGCTGACAAGGGAGCAGTGGCTTGATTACAGGAAGCTTGGAATCGGAGGCAGCGACTGTGCAGCCATCATGGGCTTTTCCCCGTTCTGTACCAGGCGGGATTTGTATTATGACAAGATTGGATTGCAGCCTGCCATGGATGAGGAAGAAGGCAACTGGGTGGCAAAGGAAGTAGGACACAGACTGGAGGATCTGGTAGCGGAGATTTTCTCCAGAAAGACCGGTCTGAAGGTTTTCCCTATCCGCAAGATGTTCCGCCATCCGCTGTATCCGTTCATGCTTGCAGACGTGGACTTTTTTATTGAGTTTCCGGACGGGCGTCACGGTATCTTAGAGTGTAAGACCACCAATTATAACTGTCAGGATAAGTGGAAGAATGACACAACCCCGGTCAATTATGAGTACCAGGGGCGTCACTACATGGCAGTGATGAACCTGAATGAGGTGTACTTTGCCTGCCTGTATGGGAATAACGAGGATGAGTTTTTTATCCGCCACATGGAAAGGGACATGGATATTGAGGAGGACCTGATTGCGGAGGAGGAATATTTCTGGACGGAGAACGTCCTGAAAAAGGCAGAGCCTCCCTATACTGAAAAAGCGGGCCTTGTGCTGGAGAGCATCCGGAAGCATTACGGACCTGCCGATAAGGATGCGGATTCGGTAAAACTCAGCCGCCCTCTTGTTAAAAACCTTGAGGAGTATCTGGCAAGAAAAGCGGAAAAATCCGCTCTGGAAGCACAGATTAAAAAACTGGAGGAGCAGATGAAATCCAGTTATGCGGAAGTGGTAGAGGAGTTGGGCGTCAGCTGCCGCGGTATCCTGAAAACGGGAACCAGCGAGTATGAAGTCACCTATAACCCCATGTACCGCACCGGGATTGATAAAAAAGGGCTGGAAAAGCTGAAGATTAACCACCCGGATGTCTATGACGATTATGTGAGCGTCAGTGAGAACAGACGCTTTTCGGTAAAAAAGAAAGGGGCGGCTTAATGATAAAGAAAAATGAACTGGTATATATCTGTTCGCCATTGTCGGCGCCGACGGAGGCGGAAATCAGGGAAAATATGTCCCTTGCCCGTTTTTATGTAAAGATGGTTGCCGGTGAGTTTCACTGCAGGGCAATCGCACCCCACAGCTTCCTGCCGGAGTATCTGGATGACAACATCCCGGAGGAACGGGAAATCGGGCTGCAGTTTGGCTTGTCTGTTCTGGAACTCAGCAAGGCGATGGTGGTGTGCGGAAACAGAATCAGCAAAGGGATGCTGGGAGAAATCCGGAGGGCAAAGGAACTGCGGATTCCGGTCTATGCCCTTGTGATACAGGGAAATGAAATCAGCCTGACAGGGTTTGAAGAAAAGGAGGAGTACCATGATATGCAGGTTTGCAAAAAGCATTTTTCAGAATAAGGAAAACGGCTTCTGTGTGTTTGTCTATCACACGGAGGATGGCACAGTGCCCGCAGCGGCAAGGGACGGCTATTACAAAGGAGCGGACATCGCATTTACCGCTGTGGGAAAATACCTCCCGGACACGGACAGTGTAGAGGTGGATATGCAGGGGAAATGGGTAAAAGGGAAAAGAGGACTGCAGCTGCAGGTGGAAAACTTTGAGGAAATCCTTCCTCAGACGGAGGAAGGAATCCTGGGTTATCTTTCCTCCGGCATGGTAAAAGGCATCGGGCCGAGGACAGCAGAGCTGATTGTGAAGCGCTTCGGGAAACGGACCTTTGACGTGCTGGACCATTATCCGGACAGCCTGCTGGAAATCAGGGGCATTTCGCAAAAGAAACTGGATGCCATTCTCTTATCCTATCACGGCGGGCATGCCATGCGTGATCTCGCCGCCTATCTGACTCCATTCAAAGTAACCCCAAGGAAAATAGAAAAGATTTATGAACATTTCGGGGCGGATGCCCTGGAAACCGTAAAAAACCGGCCTTTTGAGCTTTGCGAGATAAGCGGTTTCGGATTCCTGACCGTGGATGAGATTGCTAAGGCAAATAAGTGCAGGCCCAATGACCCCATGCGGATTGAGGGCTGCATCCATTACTGTTTTGAGCAGGAAACGCAGGACGGGCATCTGTATGTAAATAAGCAGCAGTTCCAGAAAGCGGTGCATGAGCAGTTGAATTACGGCTACAGCGGAGAGGTTGTAACGGAGCGTGAGGTGTATAACGGCATTTATAAGCTGTTTTCCCAAAAGGAGCTGTATTACGAGGACGGGGCTTTGTATCCCGCTAAGTTTTATGGTTTTGAGTGCGGGGCAGCAAAGAGGCTGGTATCCCTCCTGATGGAAAAAGAAACCGGAAACATTCAGGTGGATCTTCTGTTGGAGGAAGCCCAGAGGGAGCTTGGCATCCTGCTTTCGGCAAAGCAGTCGGAGGCGGTGAAAAAAGCGTTCAGCCATAAGGTTTCCATCATTACCGGAGGTCCAGGTACAGGAAAGACCACCGTGCAGAAGGTGCTGCTTTACATCAATGAAAAGATTGGCGGCGGCACGGTACTGCTGACAGCCCCCACGGGCAGGGCCAGCAGGAGAATGGTGGAGAGCACCGGCTTTTCGGAAGGCTTTACCATGCACAGTGTCCTTGGGCTGACCAACGATGAGGAAAATGAGGGCAGTGCGGAAATGCTGGATGCGGATTTTATTATCGCAGACGAATTTTCCATGGCAGATATGGCGCTGAGCTTCCAGTTTTTTAATCACATCAGACAGGGTGCAAGGCTTGTGCTTGTGGGCGATGTGAACCAGCTTCCCAGTGTGGGACCGGGCAATGTGTTCCGGGAGCTGGTGCAGTGCGGCGTCATTCCGGTTACGGTGCTTGACATGGTGTTCCGCCAGAAGGAAAACAGCAGGATTGCCATGAATGCCCAGCGGATGCAGCAGAATGACGCTTCCCTTGATTACGGAACGGATTTTGTGTTCCGGGAGGCAAAGGACGCGGCAGAGGCGGCGGAGATGATTCAGAAGATTTATCAGGAAGCCGTGGAACGTCTGGGAGTTGAAAAGGTGCAGGTGTTATCACCTTACCGGAAAAAGGGTGAGGTCAGTGTCAATGCGCTGAATGAAGTGCTCTGGAACATGGTAAACCCGGAACCGGAGCCGGAAGCAGGGCAGGACACAGCACTGAAAAAGAAGGAGAAAAATGTCTTCCGGATAGGGGACAGGATTATCCATAACAGGAATAAAAACGGTATCAGTAACGGGGACATCGGGTTCGTGACGGATATTTTCACGGATGAGGATGACATGGAGCTGACGAGGCTGGAATTTTCCGATGGCAGGCATGTGGAGTATAACAGCGACGAGCTGGATATGGTGGAGCATTCTTATGCGACTACCGTACATAAGAGCCAGGGCAGTGAGTATCCGGTAGTTATTTTACCGTGGCTGCCCATGTTCTATAAGATGCTGCGCCGCAACATTTTATATACTGCCGTTACCAGAGCCAAAGAGCAGGTGGTGATTGTGGGGAGCAAAAAAGCAATTTACATGGCAATCCATAACACGGACAGCGACAAGCGCAATACGAGGCTTGGGGAGCGTGTCATCCGGGAGTTTTATGCTGCGCAGGAAAGAGAGAAGAAAGAGGCAGTTTAAGCATTATAATATGCGCCGCAAGATAAAAGCGGCAGAAAGAGAGGAAAAAATGATTTCAGGAACAGAGAAGCAAGAAGTCGAAATGACAGACAGAATGGTAGAAAGGGCAGATGAACTGGACAATGCGGTTTATGATATGCTGCTGACTTTTTTGCAGCTGGACAGTGAGGAGGCAAAGGAGGAATTTCCATGGAATATAGAAATTATCCGGGAAGTTTTAGATTTTGTATACTCCGTGCTGGCAAGAGAGGGAAAGCCGGTCTGTAATCCTTATATCAGTGACGGCAGCTATCGCTGTACGCTCAGCGAATGCGGCTGCAGGAAATGCAGCTGTCAGACTACATTCATGGAGCGGGAACGTATCATGGGGCGTGTCAGTGAAGCAATGCAGCTGAATGACATTGAGGTAACGGATAATGATGGAAACAAGCTGCTTGTCAGGGAACCGCTGACAGGAGAAGAATTTGAAATTGCGGTAAAAAGTATTGACGAGCTGGGTACAGATTTCCGGAGCGGAGATAAGGCAGTTCAGCAGTAGGAGGCAGTATGGAAAAAGCAACAGATTATCAGAAAGAGTTTCTGGAGGTGTTTAAAAAGCTGTCTTACTGCCGCTCTGTATGGAACGTATGGAATGATTTCCTTGACATGGGGTGTATCTCCATGTCAAACAGCGTTCCGGCACTGTACAGTCAGGACAGGGAAGATGAGTATCTGTCCATCATAGGAAGATACAAGAAAGAGGAACAGGAGCTGTTTCCGGAATTGTTTGGATTTTTGGTCATGGCTTTGACGGAGAATCCAGCACAGGATTTTCTGGGAGAGATGTATCACCGGTTAAGTCTGGAGCAGCAACAGAAGGGACAGTTCTTTACACCCTATCATATCTGCCACTTTATGTCAGAGATACAGTATGCCGATGTGGATGCCAAGGCAGAACTTGCGGAAAAAGGCTATCTTTTCGTGAGTGATCCGGCCTGCGGTGCAGGAGCAATGCTGATTGCTTTTGCCAATGTATCAAGGGAGCATAGTGTCAATTTCCAGCGAAACATATTGTTCGTGGCACAGGATATTGACGTGACGGCAGTGAGGATGTGTTATCTGCAGCTGGCAGTTTTAGGGTGTCCTGCGATTGTGATTCACGGGGACAGTTTTGCAAAACCGGGCTTTCATCCGGATAACGATGTCTGGTATACACCGTTTTATTACCTGAATCAGGAGCGGTTCGTGAAAAAAGTGTCGGAAACGGAAGATTCGGAGGTTATTTTAGAAACAGATTTTCTGGAAAAAGAGGACGGCCAGCTTTGTATCCGGCTGGATAAGACAGCTTAAAAAATTTCAAGAAAAACGGGAGAGGCAGGTATTTATTAGATATATCTGTCCTCCCTCAGTGGAAAGCCGCCGTGCGGCAGAAAGTGAGGAAAGAATGAGTGAAGTAATGACTAATCAGGCAGCCATGTATGACAGTGTGGAGGCAGTCCGCAATTTAAACAGCGTGGAAGGATTTAACCCAAGGGATTTTATGCGGGTAATTCAGGGAGAGGGCGAAAGCGCCAAGTATTATCTGGATGTGGCGTTCCGCAAACTCTGGTTCCGCTTAAAATATCCGGAGGGGAGAATCAGCAAGCGCCTTCTGAAGCTGGAGAATGATATGGCAGTTATCGAAGCAAGGGTGTATTTAAATTACAGGGATGCGGAGGAGAACTTTGTTGCCAATGCGTTTTCCCATAAGTTCCGGGCAGATGACTCCCAGTTTGGCAGCAAATTTGTGGAGCTTGCGGAAACAGCCGCAACCGGAAGGGCGCTTGCCGATGCCGGGTTCGGACTCCAGTTTGCGGACTGCGAGAAGGAAACGGACCAGGAGGTGGCTGACGCACCCTTTGAACCCCGTTTTTTACAGGGAGAAGGAGCAGGCATGAGCTATGAGGCAGGTGTGGTGTCAGAGACGATGGATGAAGCTGGAACCGTGATGGATGAAAACAATCTGCCGGGACAACATCAGATTGAAGAATATCTCGATGCGCCAGTGGCAGGACAGACAACACCCGTCATGCAGCAGAACGCAGCGGCACAGGGGATGCCTCCTGCCGGTGCAAACGTGCCTAGAGCAGGAGAACAGAAACCGGCTGCTGCGGCACCTGCTATGACAGGGCAGACATCAGCACAAGGATTATCTCCGGTTCCGGCACCTCATACGCCACAGCAGAATGCCGGAGCGATTGATAAAAAGCTTCCGGTGGAACAGATCTACGCCATGCTGGACAGGGATACTGCAGCGGCGGTCGTGGTCAATGTGGGATACAGCAAGGGCAAGACGTTAGGACAGATTGCAGTGGAAAAACCGGATTCGTTGCAATGGTATGTGAATCAGTACAACGGGCCGGACAATCTGCTGCGAGCAGCCTCTAAATATCTGATCGATTCCGCCTTGCAGAAAGCAGGCTGAGCAGAGGATAAATAACAGCGGCCCGGCATGTTACCGGGCTGCGGAAAGGGGGAAAGCCTTGAATCAGGATTTTCCTTTTACCATCAGGGAAGTGGCGGAGCTGCTTGGACTCCATATCCGTCATAAGAATACGGTCAGTCTGGATGTGGACTGTCCGTTCTGCGGCGACAGGAAGGGGAAACTGAACCTCAACCTGAAGAAAAATGTGTTCAAGTGCAACCGCTGCGGGGAAAGCGGCGGTATGCTTGCCCTGTATGGGAAAATATACGGGCTGGATAATCAGACGGCCTGCAAGGAAATCAAGGACGCTCTGGGAAGAAATGAACAGGCGCCGGTCTATGAGGTGAAGCGGAGGGAGATAAAACCTGAAGCTGAACCGGAGGTTATTACGCTGGAGCAGGCACCGGACGAGGTAAAGCACAAGACCTATACCATGCTGCTGAACCAGCTTACTTTGACAGAAACTCATAAAGAGGGGCTTTTGAAAAGAGGCTTTACAGAACAGCAGATAGAAAGGAACAGCTATAAAAGCACGCCGGTCTTTGGTTTCCGGAGTATAGCAAGACGTTTGCTGGAGGCGGGCTGTGTGCTGGAAGGCGTACCGGGATTTTATGAGGAGGAAAGCGGGGAGTGGAGCATCCACTTTACCGCAAAATCCTCCGGTTTTCTGGTTCCCGTGAGAAATATTGAAGGCTTTATTGTGGGGATGCAGATCCGTCTGGATCATCCTTATGACGGCAGGAAGTATATGTGGCTTTCCAGCGTCAATTATAACAAGGGAACCTCCTCCGGCAGTCCCACGCATCTGGCAGGAGAGCCGGGAGCAAAGACCGTATTTGTCACGGAAGGTCCCTTAAAGGGTGATTTATCCTATGCACTGTCAGGAAAGACCTTCGGCTGCGTGCCGGGAGCGAACCAGTATGCAAACTTCCCTGCGTTCCTTTCGGAAATGAAGGAATACGGAACAGAATTTGTCTATGAAGCCTATGACATGGACAAGCTGCTGAAACCGGTCTGTCGTGGGGATTACAATGAAAAATGCAGGTATTGTCCGCAGTATCATAAAGACTGGAGGAATACAGTTATTTTATGTGAGAAAAAACAGATCAAACGGCAGAATATCCAGCGTGGATGTAAAAAGCTTGCTGGTATCTGCCGGGAACTTTCACTTCCGGGAAAATCCCTGACATGGGATACGGATGAGGACGGCGACTGGGCAGAGCATGTGAAGGGAGTGGACGATTATCTTGTGAGTCTGGAACGGAATAAGTAAATATTGCGTATAGAAATAATTATGCCGGAGCGGTGCTTTCCTTTTGGAGGCGCTGCCCGGCGTTTTTTCTTGTACCTTTTTATGTATTGCCGTTGGTTTTTACATAATGTGTGCGTATATAACAAAAAAAGAAAGAAGGAGACACTATGATGTATCAGAAAATCATTGTACCCATTGACCATGGAAACCGTAATTTAAAAACCGAGCAGCATGTATTTACTTCCGGTATTCTGGAGAGCGACTGTAAGCCGGTGTTGGGAGAGTTCCTGCAGTACAACGGACGCTATTACACCCTGTCTGAGCAGAGGATTCCTTACATGCGGGATAAGAGCAGTGATGAGAGGTTCTTTATCCTGACGCTGTTTGGCATTGTTATGGAGGCAGAGCGCCAACGGATAAGTTCAGAGAATACCATCCTGCAGGTAGATCTTCCGGTTGGGCTGCCACCAAAGCATTATGGGGCGCTGCACAGGAAGTTTCGGGACTATTTTATGAACCGGGGAAGGCAGTGTCTGATTTATAAGGGCAGAGAATATCAGCTGGAGATTGCAGATGCAGCTGTCTTTCCGCAGGATTATGCGGCGGCAATGACCATTTATCCGAAGATTTCCTCTTTCAGCAAAGTGACAACGGTGGATATTGGTGGCTTTACGCTGGATTATCTGCTGCTTCGTGGCGGCAGGCCAGATTTGTCTGTATGTGATTCTTTGGAAAAAGGGGTCATTACACTGTATAACACGATTATCTCCCGTGTAAATTCCGAGTATGACATTCTGTTGGAGGATGCGGATATAGACAGTATCATAAAGGGTGAGAAAACAGACTATGATATGCAGGTTATCCGCATGGTACAGGAAATGACAAAGACCTATGTGGATGATCTGTTAGGAACGCTCAGGGAGCGGGGACTGGATTTAAAGACTGGCTGCGTGGTATTTATCGGAGGAGGGGCGCTGCTTTTAAGGGAGTATCTGGAGAACTCTGATAAAGTTGGAAAATGTGTATTTATTGAGGACATCTGTGCCAATGCAAAGGGGTACGGGCTGCTCTATCAGGTACAGAAGAAAGGCAGGTAGCTGCCATGGAAAAGAAAAATCCATATATCATGACCATTGGCTTTAAGAAGGAAGACCCGGATCATATATATGTAGCAGAATTATTGAACTCCATGGGGAGGGGAAAAGCACAGTACATCGTGAAAGCGGTTCTCGCCTATCAGAATAGGAAACAAAACGGAGAGATTCTTCAACCTATAGGAGTACCCTTTGACTATGATACTATTAAGCGGATTGTTCTTCAGGTGATGGAGGAAAAGGAAGGACAGGTGGGAAGTGCGGCGGGTGATGTGCAGGAGCCAGAACCGCAAAAAGAGAATGATTTGTTGCAAGGATTTGATGAAGATGCGCTAATCGGGATTATGGAATCTTTGGAAGCATTTCAGGAGCAATAAATAACAGAGGCGGATAACTTTTAGTTGTCTGCTTCTTTTTGTATATTATAGAAATAAGCGCTATGAAAGCAGGTAATAGGATATGAGATGAATTTTTATAAATAACAAGTCAAAATAATATGTATTATATAAGCATTGTATAAGTATTGTTTCTGATAGGTGACAGAGAATTAGAAAATACTGTCTATACTAAGTTTAATGTTTCTGATTAGTCACAAATAGGAGGCAACACTATGCAATGGATACTTCATGATATTCCAATTGGAAGAAACATACAGAATATAAGAATAAGAAAGAACATGACTCAATTAGAACTGGTAACGAAAATGCAGTTGATGGGAAGTAACATGTCAAGAAGTACATTGGCAAATATAGAAACAGGCAGAAGGAATATAAAAGCAAGTGACTTGAAGGCTTTAAAAATTATTTTTGATGTTGGTTATGAAGAGTTTTTTGAAGATTAGTATCTGCGCTATATAACAAGAGGGATAAAGATGATAAAAGTTGCTATTTGTGATGATGATAATTTATTTGCCCATCAGTTAGAGAATATTATATTGAATACATGTGATAATGAAGGTATTAAAGTGGATACAGAGATTTATCTTAGTGGATTCACTTTGGAAAAGGGAATTCTTACTGGTCAGAAATTTGACTTGATATATCTTGATATTCAAATGGAAAATGGAGATGGTATTTCTGCAGCTAAAAATATCCGTAAAATGGATGATAATGTTATTTTGATCTTTGTATCAAGTTATGACAGATATATGATGGAGTTGTTTCGTTTAGACGTTTTCGCTTTTATAAAGAAACCAATAGATTCTGCGTCCTTCTCGAAAATATTCTTAGACGCAAATCAAAAAATTTGTAGTAAAAGTTTTTTCTTCGCATTTAAATATAGAAATCAAGAGTATAAGATTCCTTGTAAAGATATATTGTATTATGAAAGCAGAGGAAGGCAGATTAGTATCCATGAGAAAAGTGGAGAAATACATGTGTTTAATGGAAAATTGTCGGATGTAGAAAAGAATTTGGAGAAAGGGAAAATTCCTTTTTTGAGAATTCATCAGTCATATTTAGTAAATTATTTTTTGATTAAGTCAAGAACAAAATCAGAAGTCACATTAATAAATGGAACTAATCTGCCAATTAGCGAAGATAGACAAAAGCAATTTAGTATAGATTACGGAAAAATGTTAAGAGGAGAAATTAATGTATAGTATAGGGAATCTTATATTTAATGGTACAATGGTTGTTGCAACACTTTGGATTGTAAATAGATATTTGGGGATTTTTAGCAAAAAAAGACAAAATTTTTTGTCTATTGGTATATGGGTTTTGTTTGCTATCTTTCAAGCCTATGTACAAATGAATAGTGGCATTGCATCTATATGGACAACCATTGTAAGTATAGTTTTAGTTATATTAATATCACTACTTGGTTATGCTGACAGAGGAAAAAAGAGTGTTTTAGAAGTTTGTTCCTTATATGTTGTATGGTTAATAATAGAAATAATGATTTCGTTTTGTGTAAATATATTACCATTGGAAGAAATCCATTCTAATATGGCAGGAAATGTTATATCAAAAATAGTTATGATTATTGGTGTATATGTTTTTTCTATTATCTGGAAAAAAACAGATAACAACCTCATTCCGGCAAAGTATTATGTTGGATTATTATTTGTACCAATAGGGAGTATTTATATTGCAGTAAATGAATTTTATTCAATTAATGATATAAAAGAAGTCTTTCCTTCTGTGATAACATTCAGCATTTTATTGCTTTTTAATATAATCATTTTGGAAATTTATTCAAAAATCTCTGAAAATTTTATAATGGAAAAAGAGAAGGCTGTTTATACGCAACAAATGAATATTATGGCTATAAATACAGAAGAACAAAAAAAGGTAATGGAGAATTTTCATAGAGAAAAACATGATTGGATCAATGAGTTAATAGTGCTGAAAAATGAGATAGAATATGAAAATAAAGCTGCCGTGCTTCAAAATATTGATAGAATAATTCAAAACTGTCAATCTGGAGAAATTGTATCTGATACAGGAAATAAATGCATTGATGCATTAATTAACACAAAATATGCAACAGCCAAAGAAAAAGGGATTGAGTTTATACTAAAAATTTTTATTCCGGAAGAATTGCCGATAAATCAGTGTGATATAGGGATAGTTTTAGGAAATGCTCTTGATAATGCAATTGAAGCAACAGAGAAAAGTAAATCTTCAGCGAAGAAAATAGAGATAGCTATGGGAATAAAAAAGGAAGCTTTGATACTGGTCGTAAAAAATCCATTAGCAGGTTCACTAAAAAAAGATAAAGACGGTAAATTATTATCTACCAAAGAAGATTCTAAAAAACATGGGTATGGAATAAATTCTATTATTAGAGTTGCAAGAAAATATAATGGAGACGTTATAATAGAAGATGAAGAGGGACAATTTGTAATAACAGTTACTATGAATCTTGAGAATTTTTGACAGTATTTACCGTAAATTTGACAGAATAGAATAGTAAGTGATTTTTTGTTTTAGAATTTACAAATGTACCAGTTCATTCAAAGGAGGGCAAAATAATGAAAAAAAAGAGTGAAAAGAAAGTGTTTGCTAATGTTATGTCATCTATAGCTACTGCCATGCTGACATCTGCTGCAAATAGTCGATGTGCTTTTATATATCATCAACCTAAGCAGCCGGAAGAACTGAAGAGGTTCCGAAAGTTCTAAAATGGATAAGGCAGCTAAAATTTTAGCAAACTACGTCATTCAAAAGGGCACTGTAAAGGAAGATGAGCGGGAAATCTATGAGTACGGATTTACTATAGTCATGGAAACTGTATTGTGCATAATAGTTTGTTTTGCAATATCGTTAGCATTACACACTTTTTTTGAAGGCTTACTGTTTTTTGTGATTTTTGTTCCTTTGCGATCGTATTCAGGGGGATTACATTTAGATAATTACTGGTCATGTTTTTCTTTATCGTGCCTGACCTTTTTTATTATTATGCTGTTAGGAAAATATTTTGACTGTTCAATATATGTCGAACTTATTTTTTTCTTTTTATCAGAGGTTATAGTTTTCAACTTGTATCCTGTTGAGAACATAAATAGAGCAATAGATGCTGATGAGGACAAACAATTTAAAAAGAGACTAAAGCAATTTTTGGTGATAGACGGAACTATGGCAATCATATTTTCTATTTTAGGTTGGAGTAAATATTTAAACATAATTACTATGACAATCTTAATGATTGCTATTACGATGGCAATAGGTAAATGTAAAAATAAATAGATAGATTTTTTGAATGAATACTGAGACACAATAAATAAGAGAGGAATCGCCTATTGGTTGTGTTTTGAATTCATTGTACGAAAGAATGAAAAATATAGGAAATCGAATGCGTTATATGTAAACGTGTTCGATTTTTTTTGTTTGTTTGAGTTTTATTTTAGATCTCGGTCACCTCCAAATGAATTTAATTTTAAAAATTTAAGATTGGAGAAAATAATAAATGACTGAGATAAATATAAATTCCGTGCAGAACCGCTTCACGGCATATCTGGTAGCAGCAGTGACCAATCAGCGGATACACTATATGGAGCGCAAAAAACAACAGCAGAAAGTGGAAGCAATACAATCAGATTTGCTGGAGAAAAATTATCTGGACTTTGATACGCAGTATCATGATTACGTCGGAGCACAGACAGAATTTATCATGGAGGACTGGGAAAGGCTTGAAGAACTGCTGGTTATGCTGGAAAGTGAAAAGCTTTTTCGGGCAGTTAATCGGCTGAAGGAGCGTGAGCGGAAACTCCTTTTTGCCAGAGTATTCGGGGAGCTTACCTTTGCAGAGCTTGGCAGTAAATTTGGCATGAAACCCAAGCAGGCAGAGATGGCATATTACTATGTCATCAGAAAACTGAGAAAGGAACTGGAGGTGAGAAATGGTGAATTTTGAACAGCTGCTCAGACAGGCGCAGAGCGGAGATAAAAAGGCGCAGGAAGAAATTTTCAGGATGTACCGTCCGCTGCTGATCAAGAATTCCATGGACATCAACATCTTTGATGAGGACTTGTATCAGGAACTTTCCGCAACGCTTTTGAAGTGTATTCAGAAGTTCCGGATTTAAGGATGGAAAGTGGCAGTGTTCTGGCAGAAAGCGTTGTGATTTGACACTTCTCTGCGTATAGAATGATGTGTCGCAAAAGGTATACCATTAGAGAACTTTATTTTGGTGTGTATATGCCCCTGTTTTATGTCGCAGAAGGTTTGTTTTTCCTTTTGCGACATCGTAGGGGACAGGTCAGACCTTTTGCGACACGGATTTCTATAGGAAGTGAGGCGGTTTTATGGATTTTGGATATGTACGGGTTTCCTCTAAGGATCAGAACCCGGCAAGACAGGTGAAAATTCTGCTGGATATGGGTATCGAGGAGCGGAATATCTATGTGGAGAAAAAGTCAGGGCATCATTTCAACAGGGAGACATACGATATGCTGGTCAATCATATCATGCGGCCGGGAGACAGGCTTACGGTCACGGAGCTGAAGCGGTTCGGAAGGAATTACCGGGAAATTTATCAGGAGTGGAATCATATTACAAAGGAACTTCAGATGGATGTTCGGGTGGCGGATATGAAGATTTTGGATACCTCACTGAATAAAGACCTGATAGGACAGGTCATCACGGACGTTGTGCTGGCGTTACTGTCCTATGTGGCAGAGGGTGACTGGGAGGAGAGGCACGAATTGCAACGCCAGGGAATTGAGGTGGCAAAGGCAGAAGGAAGGCATCTGGGCAGACCCAAGGTGGAATTTCCGGAGAACTGGGTGGAGTGCTATGACAGATGGAGGGCAGGTGCTATTTCTGCAAAGGAAGCAATGGTGCTTATGGGATTGAAGAAGGACAGCTTCTATCGGCTGGTGAAAAAGTATGAAAATGCAGAAGAAATTTCAAGTAAATAGCCGGAGCAGTATCTTTATTCTATATAAAAATACATATTGCAGGAGGAAGCGTTGATGAAGCAGGGTACATTATTTTATGACAGGGAGTGCGGCAGATATAATTTTCATTATATTGATGAGGATGGGGACAGACGTGACTATGGCGGAATCCATTGTGGAGAAGTCTTCGAGTTTAAGCTGAATGATGTCTGGGTTCCTGCCCGTGTGGAGATGTATGAGAACTGGTATTTGGTAGGGCTGCCGGGGCTGAAGCTGGATGGGCTGGAAGTAAGGCAAAAGTAAACTGAAAATTATATTACCGGTATAATGACAAATTGGAAAATCGGTGTTATAGTGATTACAGTTAGAAAACAAAGCGGACGGATGAGTCCAGAAAGGAAACGATCATGGCAACAGTTAATTTCGCTGCGAATGGTTTCGCAACAACTTCAGTTGTTTATTATCTGCATAGCGAACATTATGAGGCACTGCTCAGTAAAGAAAAAGAGCAGAGTCTGGTTAAGATGCGCTCATGTAAGATAAGGAAAAGGCGAAAAACTGTGTAGTATCCGGTTGTCTGTTTTTACAGACTATCGGAGATAAATCATAGATTTCAAGTACCGCTTATCTTAAGATGAGGAAATCTCTTCAAGATGGGCGGTATTTTTTATGCTCCATTAGCTCAGCTGGCAGAGAACTCGACTTTTAATCGAGGGGTCATGGGTTCAAATCCCACATGGGGCATTACCGCCTGAATATTGAATTTTGATAGCAGGAGGTGAAAGACATGGTGAATTTGCCGACCATAGATATGATAAAGACAGGACAGAATATCAACAGGCTGCGGAAGCAGGCAGGGTTATCTGTAAGGGATCTGCAGGATATTTTCGGATTTGCTACTCCGCAGGCGATATACAAGTGGCAGCAGGGTGTAGCTCTCCCGACCATAGATAATCTGGTGGCGCTGGCAGCAGTTCTGCAGGTACGTCTGGATGATATTCTGGTTATTGATACGGCAGCACAGGCACAAATCAGCGCATGAATGAAAAACAGGAAAAGTAATAACAACAAATAGCAGGCAGAAAATGCCTGCAGCAAGGTTCCCTAGTCTAAAGGTTAGGACACCGGCCTTTCAAGCCGGAAATGCAGGGTTCAAGTCCCGCGGGAATCAGTATGGCTCCTTAGTCTAAAGGTTAGGACGCCGGCCTCTCAAGCCGGAAATGTTGGGTTCAAGTCCCACAGGAGCTACTGTGGCCATAGGACAATGGCAGTCCGGCAGATTGTGAATCTGCTTATGGGGGTTCGATTCCCCCTGGTCACCCCACGGATGGGTATGCCTAGCGGCGAGGGCAGCGGACTGTAAATCCGTCACAAAGAAACAGCGCAGGTTCGAGTCCTGCCCCATCCACTTTTCGTTTGCGTGTCCGAGTGGTTTATGGTGCCATCCTGCTAAGGTGGTGTGCGGCAACGCACCGAAGGTTCAAATCCTTCCGCAAACGCTTAAAAATTTGACAATGACACTGTAGCAGATGTTTGCAGTGTTTTTGCATGAAAAGAAATATTTGTGCAGATACTATGCCTCAAGAGAGGTGAAAAATATGGCAGTAGCGCATAAAGGTTCCATATCTATGGGAATGGTTCTGATACCTGTGGGACTGTATAAGACCACGGTAGATAACGACATTCATTTTAATCAGCTTGAGAAGGAAAGCAAGGCCCGTATCAAGTATAAAAAATACTGCAGTCATTGTGGTAAGGAAGTAAAAGCAGAGGATATTATCAAGGGCTATGAGTATGAAAAAGATAAATATGTGGTAATGACAGATGATGAACTGGAGCGGATTAAGACAAAGAAGGATAAGACGATTCATATCCTGCAGTTTGCCAAGATGTCGGAAGTAAATATGATTTATTATGAACAGGATTATTATGCCATTCCGGAAGCGGGAGCTGAGAAGGCATTTGAGCTTTTACGGCAGTCGCTGCTTTGGAAAAGAAGGTGGCGATTGCAAAGACCGTCATGGGAATCAATGAGAAGCTGCTGGTGCTGTATCCGCTGAAGGATGGGATGATTGTAAAGACCCTCTTTTATCATGATGAGATTGCTGCGGTGCCGAAACAGATTCCTAAGATGAAGTTGAGCGAGCAGGAGCTGGAAATGGCGAAGATGCTGATTCAGAATATGACGCAGCCCTTTGATGCGGAAAGTTACCGGGACGAGTATCAGGCAAGGCTGCGTGAGGCCATTATGAAGAAAATTCAGGGACAGGAAATTGTGACAGCGGATACTTTCGGCCCGGACAATGTAATCGACCTGATGGAAGCGCTGCAGAAATCTCTGGATCAGACGAAAAACGGACTGGGAAACAGAAGGAAGGCAGGAAGCGCATAATGGATTTATTTCAGGAGAGGAACCTTTCCCCGATGATGATTGCCAGTATGCAGGCTCCTTTTGACAGCCCGGACTGGATTTATGAGCTGAAGCTGGACGGATGCAGGTGTATTGCCTATTTGGATGGAAATGAAACAGTATTGCGGAATAAAAGAAACATGGAATTGCTTCCAAGGTTTCCGGAGCTGAATCAGATTCACCGACAGGTGAAACAGAAATGTGTTTTGGACGGGGAACTGGTGGTTATGGTAAATGGAGTTCCTGATTTTTATGAACTGCAGAAAAGGACATTGCTGACACGCAGGGTGAAGATAGAGCTGGGAGCAGGAAGGCTTCCGGCTTCTTTTGTGGCATATGACTGCCTGCAGTGTGGGGACAGGGAGTTGCTCTCCGTTCCGCTTCTCTCAAGAAAAGAGATACTTGCTGAAAATGTGGCAGAGGGAGAGCGGCTTGCCCTTTCCCGATATATTCCGGAAAAAGGGGACACAGCTGTTTCAGATGACGGTTGAGAGAGAACTGGAGGGTGTTGTTGCAAAGAAAGCTTCCAGCCTATATCATCCGGGAAAAAGGACGAAAGATTGGGTTAAATTTAAGCGCATGGCGGATAAGGATTTCGTAATCTGCGGATATGAGCACTGCGGATATCCGCAGGGAAATATGGCCAGCCTGATTCTGGGAGAATACAGGGAAGGGCAACTGCAGTATGCCGGGACTGTTACTATGGGTGTGCGCCGGGAAATCTTGCGTCTGCTGAAGAAAGGGAACTGTCCGTTTGTAAATCCTCCCAAGGAGGGCAATATTGTATGGTGCAGACCGGAAAGGGTGTGTACCGTGGAGTATATGCCAAATACGCTGGATGCACTTAGGCAGCCGGTGTTTAAAGGGATATGGGATGATGTGGAAGTGTAGTAATATGGCATGAAAAAAGCTGCCCCATTTGATAAGGGCAGCTTGGTGTTACTGGTTATACTGTTAACGCTTCGTCCTGGAGGCGAAGAATTTCTGCCTCAGTCAGCCCGGTAATCTCCATGATGTCAACAATCTCAATGTCTCGTTTTAACATTGATTTTGCCATTTCAAGAGTAAGTTCTCTGCTTTTTTTGTTAGCGTATTCAATTTTTTCTTTTTCATACATCTGTCCTAACTGTGTCATATTGATTCTCCTCCTTATCTGCTCCATATATTCTCTGTTGATGAATTTGTCACTTGCTACGATTACGCCGGACAGGATAAATATCTGCTGCTCATTATCTTTTACCTGTTCTGCCAGCTCCACAATCTTTTCCAGCATCGCCTGTTTTCCTTCTGTACCGGGAATGGTAAGGGGCAGGATGACCAGCTTCATCAGGTCATCGTCCTCAAGCGGTGTGCCGGAACTGATTTTCTGTCGGATTGTATCAAAGGCCGCCTCGCCGTCTATGTGGGAGAGGAAAGCCTGCTCCATGCGAAGGGTAATACAGTTGGTTTCAAAAACCGGCTCTGCGCTTTTGACATCACCGGTATAGATGACCACCAGACGCAGGTTGAAATTTTCATCTTCCCTGTAGTATTTTTCCATTACCCGTGCAATATAATTCAGGTATTTTATCTTATTCAGTTTTTTAAATTCAGACTCATAATCGACAATGGCATAAGTACCGTCCTCTAAAAGGAACAGGTTGTCAATGTCTTTTTCATTTGCTGAGATTTTCGGCAGGCTGGTCGGAAGCAGTTCCCGGATAGGCGGGAGATCGATTCCGTATGCCGCAAAGCTTTTTTCCTTATAGGTTTGGCCAAGGATTTTAAATAAAATGTCCTTGTTCTGGTAAGCAATTCCTTCTGACATCATATCCTCCGTAAAATTTATTTAATAGGGTTTTTGGTGTCTGCTTGCTTTTCTTTACATCCGTGCCATCCCCTTTCCTACATTATATCATGTCGCCGCCGTTTTGTCAGTTGCATATAAAAATTTAATAGATTACCAAATGTGGTTCTTATATGGAATAAGTATCCCATAATTTACAAATACTTGAAAAAAGCTGCCGTTTTTCAGACAGCTTTTTTCTAATAGCGTATTTCCTAGTTTTCAAACATTTCCAGTTCCTGATGCCGGTAGGGTTCCATACAGTTTTCGTCTTCCGGAAAGCGGTTATGTTTATCCGGAATAATGAGCCGCAGAACGTCTCGTCCGGTTTCCCGTACTTTCTTCAGCCGTATGCTGCAGTCCTCATATATACCGGAAACCATATCACCATCATGGAAGGTCTCCCCACTTTGTACCCGCATACCCAGTGTATTTAGAAGGTAACAGATGTGCTCTTGGGGAAGGTTTAGTACCAGCTGGAAATCCGGGTGCTGGTATTTCGCCATTCCGTGTGTATGGGCATTGCACAAATAAGGATAAGGGGCGGGATCGTCAAAGACATAGTGTATAATCCAGTCAATACTTGTATCCATAATACCCTCCTATGCAGACAGCATATCCAGAAACTGCTGTTCTATCAGCACGGGAATCCCAAGCTGCTGCGCCTTTGCAAGCTTGCTGCCAGCTTTTTCTCCGCAGATTAAGTAATCTGTCTTTTTGGTGACAGAACTGCCTGCAATGGCTCCCAACTCGGCGATCTTTGTGTTGATGCCGTCACGGGTGAAGTGCTCCAGTTTTCCTGTTGCAACGATGGTGCATCCTGTAAATTTGTTATTCTTTGTTTCGTTCATAGTGTTCTCCTCTCCGGATGTATTGGCATCCCATACATTTTCAAAGGTAAATTCTTTCTGTAAAGTGCGCCATAAAATCAGGTGATCTGAGTTATGGAACCATTCGTGGATGTTGCCGCTCAGTATTTCTCCAAAATCCTCCAGTGCGGTAAAATCATAGTAATCCAGTGCGGCAAGCTCCAGCTCCCTGAGATTTCCGTGGAATAGCTTATCCAGCGCCCTGCCTGCCGTTCTGCCAATCATGGGAATATCCATGGCGACAAGGTAGCGGACAAAGGTGGTGTTCCTGCTTTTTTCAATGGACTCCTGCAGACGCTCATATGATTTTTCCCCAAAGCCTTCCATGGCAATGATTTCGCTGCGATAACGGTCCAGATGGTAAAGATCCTGATAGGATTGAAGAAAGCCTGCATCAATCAGCTTTTCCAGCGTAGCTTCGGAAAGCCCGGTGATGTTCATTGCCTTTTTCTCTGCAAAATGCACGAATTTCTGAAGGATACGGCTTCTGCAGTCAGCGTTGTCGCAGTGCAGGGTTTCTACCAGACGTCCGTTATCCAGAATGCGTGAATAGATGCGGGTGCGCTGTCCGCAGCAGGGACAGGTTTCAGGCAGCATATTCTCGTAGGCGCCACGGTCCAGATTTTCCTCTATATGCGGAATAATCATATTGCGCTTGGACACCAGAATACGGCAGCCGGGATGCAGCTCCAGATTTTTGATAAAGCTTACGTTGTGCAGGCTTGCCCTGGAAACATCACAGCCGTCAATTTCCACGGCATCAAAGACTGCCACGGGAGCGATTTCACCGGTGCGTCCTGTCTGCCATTCAATCGAGCGGAAGACGGTTTCGTAGGTATCGTCCTCAAATTTGAAAGCCAGCCCGTCGTTGTAATGGTGCCCGGTACGTCCAAGACTCCGGGAATAGGAGAGGCTGTCAAAACGGACGACCATGCCGTCAATGGGAATATCCGATGCTTCCGCAAGTTCCAGCAGGGTATTGATCTGCGTTTCCAGCTCATCTTCCGATACATTCGGCGATAACGGAAGAAAAGGGCAGATTTCAAACCCATATTCCTCTATGGCAAGTAGCTTCTGGCTGCGGCTGTCCTTTTGGTCTGCGGTTTCATCCATCCCTTCCAGCACGTTAAATGCAAAGAAGTTGATTTTACGCTCTTTGCAGGTTTCTGCACTCAGGCTGCGGATGGAACCGGCAGCGAGATTTCTGGCGTTGCGGTAAGGTTTGCCGTCACCGCCCACAAGGGTATCCTTCAGGCGTACAAAGTCATTTTTATGGATAAAGCCCTCCCCGGTAACGACCAGACGCTCCCTGTACGGAATGTTCAGCGGAACATTGCAGAAAGCAGGGACGTTGTGGGTAATGATTTCTCCTTCCTCCCCGTCGCCTCTGGTGGAGCCTTCGACAAGTCTGCCGTTTTCATACACAAGCTTTACGGTGAGACCGTCCAGCTTCAGCATCAGTAGGGCATATTTCTTTTTCAGAAAGGCGGTCAGTTCACGGATCTGCTTGGTCTTGTCAAGGGACAACAGCGGAATCGGGTGCCTTACCTTTTTCAGCGCACTGACGGCTTTATATCCTACCGTCTGCGTCGGGGAATTGCTGAAGACAATGCCGGTTTCTGTTTCCAGCCGTTTCAGCTCATCATACAGATGGTCATAGACGGCATCGCTTACGCTGGGATTATTTTCATTGTAATATTCATGGCGGTATCCGTTCAGCCGTTCAACCAGCTCACGGATATGTCCTGTGTTATTGTTCATTCGTTTTCCTCCTTACATGTGGCAGTCCACACCGATAAGAACCGTATCATCCGCAATGGAATCCAGGTAATCCTCCAGTATTTGCTGCTAGTTCTTTTGATCTGTTTCGTTTTGGGCATTGATTGCAATGTCATCCATTGACCGCCATCCGTTCTCATCCAGAAAAGCATAAAAGTAAGCGGGATAGCGGGGAATATGGTCATAGCCTCGGCGTGACAGATATTCCTCCGCGCTGTCGCCTTTCCGGTAAATCAGAGTGCCGTTTAAGCTGATGCCGTTTTCCGTGACGGTTCCGTAGATGTCCTTATCCCGTTCCCCGGTCAGGAATAATTTTTCCAGACTCCGGAAGCGGTCTTTTGCCTGCTGAAGATGCCAGTCACGGACGGCCTGCCACTCAATATCTTTCTTTCTGGCGGCGCATACCCACTTGTAGCCTTCAGGGGCAGGGATTTTTTCGCTGGGACAGCTTCTGGCACCGATGGAGCATTCCATGCAGCTGTCCTTTACCAGAAAGAGGTCTGTCCAGCGTCCGCCGATGGAATAGTAATCATAGAAGGCGTCCGGGTTGTAATAATAGCCGTAAGCTTTCTGCTCCTCATAGTAGGGATAGCCATAGTATTCTTCAGCGAAAGCCGTAAAGCTGGGAAATAACCTGCTTATCGGGTAGTCGGGCAGTGCTTTCATGCGTTTGGCAGCCTTTGTACGTTTCTCATGCCTGAGTGGTCCTGCCTGGCACTGATAGACTTTGCCGTCTTTTATGGTAAAACGGTTGTTGAGGCGGCTGCTGTAGATGGGAAGGATGCGTCCTTCCGGCAGCCGGATACAGTCAGTGCGGCTCTGGTAGGTGGACTGAAGCTCCTCTGTTTTATCACAGAACTCCAGATAATCTGGGTTGTCGGTCTCTGCAGCATAGCGTTCCAGAGCTTCTGCGACAAAATCATTTACCGCTCTGGAGAAGGTATCCCGCCGGTTGTTGCACGCTTCCAGAGCAAGCGTCAGAATAACAGGCGGCCTTTCAGGATAAGTTGAGCTTTTTTGTTCTAAGGCGGAAATCTGCTCCGCCATTTCCTGATCAGTCTGTAAATCTGCTTCCAAAGCAGGAATTTCAGCAGTGACAAGGGTTAAATAGTGCATGTTTCATTCATCTCCTTTTGTTGTGGATTATCATTGATTTGTGCGGAATTCTTTTCCGTATCCTCCTTTCCCGTTGCATAAAAAAAGCAGGAGTCATACGGGATACCCGATACAATTCCTGCTAACGTGCAGCATCTGCCGCAAATAAAAAAGCCAGAAGGCATAGAGCGGCTGTCGCTCTATACATTCTGACTTCGTACAAACTTAAACAACGTGTGATTTCCCTTTTGGGGATGGCACAAATTCAATAACAAAATAATTATACCACTACATATAGAAATAGTCAAACAAATAAATACAATATATAGTAAAAAGAGCCGGCTGCTATCAGTCGGCTCAGATAATTATATTACTGTTGTTCTCATTTAAAATTTTTCAAGATTTTTGATATGTGCATCGGTAAAAATATGGAAGCTGTCATAGAAAGGTGTCTGTTGTTTCTGTTCCATCAGCTCCATGGCTTTTTTCTGCTGCTGATACCATGTTGTCTGGGAGACTTCATTCTTATTGCAGACAAGAAAGGTCATTACGGATTTTGGGTATCCGAAATCATGCAGTCTGAAGGTATCGGCATAGCTTTGTGCTTCCTGCAGGTCATCGAAAATGTCATGGTAAAGTCTTTCTACGACGGAAACACCTTTGGACGGAGCCAGAAAGTCCTCTGTAACAATGTAGCCCAGATGTTCATTCGGGATGTCCTCTGCATGGTAGGTGGTAATGTAGGAAACCTGACCGTAAGCATAATCCAGCATCAGAGTCTGTTCTTTGCCGTTAAAGGTTGCTTCGTTTTCGTACCATATCTGGCCATTTTCATCACAGGTTTCACAATCCTGATAGACAATGTTTCCATCCGCATCCGTACTTTCTGTCTTGATCATAAACCGAAAACAGGATTCTTCAGAGAGTGCATGGAGAACCTTTTCTTTCAGATTTTCCACATAGGGATAGGTGCAGGCAATGTCCCCGGCAATCATGTCAGGAACCATTTGCTCCTCAATACAGTAAGAATCTTTGTCCTTTAACTGGCGGTAAACCGTATAGGAGTCGTGCCAGTCAATGCCGCCGTAGGTTGATGTGCTGATATACATAGTATCCTCCTTCTCAAATCGGTGATATTTTAAACATAAGCCGCCTGTGGCAGTGTGACACCGGCCTTGTGTGCTATGGCAGACTGGTGGTAATCCAGCTCGGTAATCACGGCTTCTATCGTGTCAAATGCGGCAGATAACTCCAGATACCGGGTGATGAACCCTAAAACCTCCGTATAGAGAAGCATTTGCTGCTGCTTGGTCAGGCGGTTCAGGGCTGTAATCCGTTTCTGCTTTTCTTCGTACAGATCTGCGCAGTAGATATTTTCATGTTCCAGAAGCTCTGCCATATCGGTGTCTGCCAGCATTGCCGCAGCAGTGTTGAACCACGCAATGACAGTCTGGCTGCTGTCGTCTTCATCACAGAAGGCAATCTTCTTGGCAGGCATCTGATACCAGAGTTTGCTTTTTAACTCATCCAGCTCTATGTAGAGGTCAGATGCTATGTTGCATAACTCGTTAATCTGCTCATAATAATAGTCCCAGTACGGGCTGTCCTTTTCATTTCCGTTGAAGCAGTAATCCATCATTTTGTCCAAGCCGTCCGTGATGGACCATAAATCCAGCTTTTTGTATAATGCCATTTGGTAATCCTCCTATCTCAGTACCCCTGTCTGTGCAGACGGGTAAATCTGCTGTTTTTCTGTATGTTCCACTCCGTGTAAACCCCGTCCCTGTAAATTCTGCGGTTGCAGATGGGACATTCCACGGTATCCGGATTCTGCCCCTGCAGGTAAACTTTTTCATTGCAGGAAGGGCAGAAGTATCCGTACAGCCGCAGGGTTTCTAAAACAACCACGGAAGTCTGTGTTTTCCGTAAAGCTTCCAGCTCGGACAAGTGGTTTCGTCTGCGCTCGATAGCTTTCTCATAGCGCTGGTAAGGACCGCCGATACCGTAAAAGTCCATATTGTCCTGCTGTTTTCTGGGTAATTCTTCTATTTCAGACTGGGTTTTTATTTCTTCCTTTTGAATGATGGTAAGAATTTTCTCTTTTATCTTCTCCAGCTTTTTCATCAGACCGCCTCCCTTCTTTCTTCCGCATGAAAAAAGTCAGAGATGTCCCACTCGCCATGCAGATATTTTGCAGCGGGGCACTGTGCCTCCTCTGAACCTTTGCTGCAGGTACAGCTTCCATGTATGTGCATGGTAAGCAGAGAGGAAAGGGTTTCCCAGCGCTTACTCCGGTCATCTGCCGTAGCAATGTCAGAGCAGCGGTAATAGCGGGGACAATTCCTTTCGCAGTCCTGCGGCTTTTTTTCGGAGCCGGCACAGAAAGCAGGTGCCTTCAAAGCAAGCTGGGTAAAAAATTCCGGTGTCAGACTGGCGTGGTACAGGTGATTGATGGTAAGCTCCATCAAATCATTATGGCTTATATTGGCGTCATAAAAGTGGTCGAAGCACTCACAGAGCCAGTCCGTAAGCTCCGGAAATTCCTCCAGATGACCGGTATGGAATCTGGTATCCGGGTTCTGTGCTGTATCTGCCAGCGCATTGGCGAAATCTTCATCCAGATAGCGCCGCTCTTTGATGCGGTATGCCTGTTCCAGTTCCTCCTCTGTCAGGGTAATTGTGTGTATCTGCCCGTTAATCAGGCGTCTTATTTCTAAACTCATTTGATTTTCCTCCGTAATTCAGGCATCAGGCGCCTGATTTTTGATAGTTGTTGTGCTGCCTTTTTGGTAGATTTCCAGCGGTATCCATGTGTCGTTTACAAAAACACAGTAATTTACCGGACTGTACAGCAGAAGCAGCATATCCGGATTTTCCAGACATTCCTTTGTGATATAGAGTCCGGGATATTCCCGGTAGAAATGATCCATTTCCGCTAAAAGTGCAATCCGAAACTGGCTGCAGTGGCGCTCAAAGGCTTCTATGTCCCACGCTTTGAAAATATCGCAGGAAAGCTGCTTCAGGATACCGGAAGTTTTGATGAGGCGCTCCACACGGGAAACGCCCTCCTCCAGATAATCCCTGTGTATTCGGATGCCGGATAGCGTTAGCTGTCTGGCATATTCCGAAGCGCAGCAACGCAGTTTCTGGCACAAATCACCATAGCCTTTCTTGTATCTGGTCTTCAGGATGTCCAGCGGAACCTTTTCCCGGTTCGTCTGCAGTGTCCCTAACAGGGAAAGTAGCTGGGAACGCAGCTCCTCTATGGAAAGTTCATTTGTGTTCATAAGAGCCTCCTTTCTGAAAAGGGCTGCCTTTGCAGACAGCCCATAGTAATTGTTTAAGCGGCATTTACTGCATCCGTCGGCATTGTGCCACAGGAGATGGTGTAAATGCTGTTCTGGGTTTCAAAGCGGACACGTTCCGGCGTTTCTTCCAGAATGATCCGGACAGCGCTGGTGCGGATCAGCTCGCCGTTGTAAAGATAAACGGCAGGCATTCCCGGCTTCAGTATGCCAAGGAGTCTGGCGGTAATGCGGATGTGCGGTTTTTTGTTCTTGGGTAATTGTCTGTTTTTCCATCTGAGAATCATAAAAGTAATCATTCCTTTCCGTAATCTGTAAATTCACACTTCCTATACGACCTGATAGGACAGGCGGTAGCTGCCGTTCCCACAGGAAATGTACTGGTCTTTGTGTTCGTAAATGGTTGCACGGATACGCTCCCGGAAATGTGTATTTTTCTTTGCCTTTGGATGGGAGGCCAGACGTTCATAAAGCTCTGTGAGCGTCATTTGACCGCCGCGGCTCTCAAAGGTCATCCGAATCAGATGATGCCATGTCAATGCTGTAAGGTCCGTATCTTCAATGGAGAAGAAAGCTTCCTTTGCATAATGAAACGGTATCATCAGGACGTCCTTTTTATGTAAGAGCAGCAGATATTCCGTGACAATGGGAATAAAGGGTTTTGCGTAGCGTCTGGAATCAGATACGCAGTTGAACTGCCCCTTGACCAGAAACGATTCAAAATCCCCCATGCGCATCATGTCGTGCTGTATGGAATAAAACTTTCCCTGAGAGCGGATGTCGCCCACAAGGATGGCAAGACGGCCATCCTTGCGGAGCGCCATATAGAGCTTGCGTATGCACAGGTTCAGCTTTTCCAGAAAGTCATTGTAATTTTCGCACCTTGATAAATCGTCTGGATGAGGTTTTCCCCACATATTGCCCGAATACTGGATGATGTTGTGGTAGGGCGGATGGAAGAAAATCAAATCCGCTGAGTGTTCCACATCATTTTTCAGTGCATTCCAACCGCCAAGACCGGCTACAGGAGCAGGATTTAAGTCGTAAAGTACCGACTGTACGCCCAATGCATCTGCCGCAGCTTTGCTGGTGCCGGAGCCGGACATAGGATCTAACAGGACAAAATCCGAGGTGCTTTTTCCATAGTAGCGTTTGGTATCCAGAACATACCGGAGGACAGAGACGACTACTTCCGGGGAACAGTTGCCCCTCCACCGGTTGTCGCCGCCATTGCCCCGTTCCGGGAATGCCATAAAGGATGTCAGTTCCTTTCCCACACGCTGCCGTAAATTTTCCGTGCCGAGCTGCTGGGCTATGGTAAGCCAGTCCGAGCCAAATTCCTGCTCAAGGACAGCGGCGGCACGCTGTATCAGTCTTTCATCCATTACGCTACCTCCGCCAGTTCATTCAGTGCAAAGACGCTGATGCGGTCACTGTAATCCAGAAAGCTTCCATCCTGAAAGAGAAGCTGCACTGATTTTAAGGTAAGAGGTGCCATCGCTTCTGTGGTACAAAAAATGTATTCCGTATATACCTCAGTAAGATATGTTTCATGGAGTCTGGCAGCAAAAAAATCATAGGTCAGATCCGAAGGGGACAGACCTGCTGCAAGATATTCCTCCAGAAAGGTTCTGGGTTCAAAACGGCGGAGCGTTGTTGTAAACGTAACGATGGAATCCTCACCTGTGGTAAATGAGGTTTGGGTTTCATTGAAGTCCAGATGTAATTCCAGTTCAGAATCTTCCATGGTAACGGTGCCTACTGAGAGGAATGAGTCTTTCGGATTTTGGATAGGAATGAGGCTCTCATAAACGAGAGCCATCCCATAGATGCCATTCATAAATAATTCAACTCCTTCCGCATATTTTGTTTAGTTCATTAACTCCAGTTTGTGGGACTTTCTTTTATAGCAGAAAACATGCTCTGTCAGAAGCGTATTATCCTTTGTGGAAACAACTTCCCGCGCTATGCTCTGTAAAGGAGGAACGGTATCATTTTCCGGTAAAGGAAGAATGAGAAATTCCTGATTGGAGCTGGGCAGCAAGTATAAATCACAGTTAAGGTCTGCAGCTACTTCCTCCAGAAAATCTGTATCCAGCATAGCGATTACACCAAAACGGTAATCCGGAGTGCTGACATGCAGCATGGAGGGTTTTCCCTTGGAGGTATATGCAGCATAGGCTGCAGCCATGAAGTCCTCCAGTGTGGATTCTTCTAAAAACATGGCATCCCGCAGCATGCGCAGGGGAAGGAGTTCTGCCCGTGTCGGGAACATACGGAAAGTATTTTTGTGTGCCAGATTACTGAGCTGCTCCAGCGTAAAATGCTGATCTTTCATGATTTGTTCGGAAATAAACAGGAAGCTTCTCTCCTTTTTGTCAGCTCTTTCTGTGACACTGACAAACAGAATCGCCATGTCATAGAAAGGGATGTAGGGGATTCTCTTTAGCATTTCTCTGTTTGCGTTCGCATTTACAAGACAGTAGACAATGGAATCCGGGTCAATTTTAGGAACGTCCTTCACAGTTCTGACAGACTGAAGCAGGAGTGCTGCAACTGCCGCCACACTCATTCCTCCGCTGTAAAGCGCATAGAGCTTGCCGGTGCCTGCAGAAAACTTTTCACTGGTAGAAATCATGGTAACGGTCACAGTTTCCATGGGATGTCCCATAATGTTATCCGTTCCAAGATACGCATTGCCGTTGGCTCCAAGTATTTTATTCAATTCTGTTGTCAGTGCATTTTTAAATTCTTCGTAAGTCATCATAAATTTCCTCCGTAAACTATTGATTTTTTAATTGTTCTGATAATATTTCTGCCAGAAATCCGGCGCAGAGCTGCTCAGGTGGCTGGACGTTCGGGTAGCGGAGCAGTAATACTGCGCCTACGGACCGCTTTCCCTCCATAACGGGGAAAATGCAGTCAACCCGGTGTCCGCTGCCCTGAAAAAGACTGATATGCTCCGCTTCGGAAAATGTATAGGAAGTGCCTTCTCGGATGTATTCCCGCAGTTTCTCCGATAAGAGCTGCGAGGAGGATACGGAAATGCCCCGTGAAGTAATGACATGCTCTGCAGAGCATATTACAACGGGACAGTCGCATACCTTACGGAACGCCTGCAAATAGGATCTGCACACGCTTTCCAGATTCTCCATTGTCCGGTACTTTTCCAGAACCAGACAGCCCTTGTCGAGCCTTAAGCAGAGCGGTTCACTGTCCCCGAAATGCAGGGCGTCCCGCATATACTTTGGAATCAGAAGCCGTCCGTCTTCCCCGCAGCATTTTACAATCTCTGTTCTGCTCATTTGTTTTCTCCTTTCCGCAGAAAAGGGAACGCCGCAAGACATTCCCTTCCTGACTGTGTTATTTTTCCATTCTTTACACCATGCAGATACCGTTGTTTAAGCGGCATTCTGTTGTGCCTGGCGGTTTTCCATCGCTTTCTTTGCCATGGTAATCAAAGACGGTGCAATGCTGTGTTCCCATGCGTCGATATAGGAAGATACCCGGCTTAAGAGCCTGAACAGGTCAAGGTCTGTCAGGTTGGCATAAACCCTGCCTGTGCTGACAAAGGAACCCGATTTCATGTAGGTTCCGCCGGTGGCATTTTTTAAGGGAATACCCTTGCCGTTTTCCACCTCTACATACCAGGGGATTTTCCGGGCATTGCCTTTGCTGTCCTTTAATGCACGGATAAAGCGTACTTTTGTCACCTGTGCATAGCCCTTCTCATCGGTCTGACCGAAGATTTTTTCCTGCTGGAAGGTGTATTCGGAAAAACCGGCGTTAATCCGGCTTAAAATGAATTTTGCTTCCTCCGGGGAGATGTTCGCCTTAACGGTAACAGCCTTGTCACCGGTGCCGCCTGAATAGTCCTTCATCAGAATGCCGATTAAGGAATGCTTCTTTCGTCCATCCCCGTTATCCTCGCCATCCGCATGGATGTGGGCGTAGGAGTATATGGAGGCGACCTTCAGCTTGTCATGGAATTCCAGAAGGGTCTTGCTGTTCTTATACACAGCGATTTGTGTTGAAATATATTCTTCGTTCATTTGTCATCCTTTCTTAAGAAAACAGCGGTAGTTATGCTGCAATATTGTTCTTGATCTGTTGGATAATCAGTTTGCCGAGGTTGACGGGAAGTTTTTCCAGGTTGGTGATGTCAAGAAAACCATCCTTATAAATCCGCTGGATATTCTCCTTGTCATTTCCGATAGCGGCGGCAAAGAATTTAATTCCCTTGCGGGTGTATTCCTGCTTGATGCCGCGAAGGTCTGCTTCCGCCTCCGTTCCGTAGTAGCCGCAGGCTGCAGGCTGGCCGTCTGAGGTGATAATCAGGAGCTTAATCGGCTCCGGTCTTGTCATCAGGCGTTCCGCCACATACCGCAGGGCTGCCCCGTCACGGTTCCCGCTTCTGGCGCTCATATCCATCAGACGGTACTGGTCTTTGTTGTCAATGGAGTCAAATTCCGCATAGGCATAAAGCTCCACATCGTCCTCCTCCGTGTGCCCGTAAACGGCAATGGGAATGTCTAGTCCCTTACAGAAATCGTAAAGGATAATGGAGGAAGAACGTGCGTAGGTAATGCGGTCACAACAGGACATGGAGCCGCTTTCGTCATTTAAGACGGCTACGGCAATCCCAATCAGATCCTGCGGGAGCTTCAGCTTGTAGAAAAATTTTCCGTCGTTGTGGTAGATGTTGCGGGGGTTAATCCGTTTGCCAAAGGGCAGGTTGTCCAGCTTCCCGCCGTCCCGGTAATCCTTGAGCACCTGTGCAATCTGTTTCTGGAGACGCTTGGAAATGAGCAGCAGGGGGGGAGCGACCTTCTGGTACAGCTCCATATAAACGGGATCCACATAGGACATCCGGTTGACATGGACATGGACGCCCCGATGGGCGTTGCCGTAGCGGATTGTATCAGCTTCACGTTGAAGCTCCTCTGTCAGTTCCTCATCATACTGCATATATGCGGTATCCCCGGCAATCTGCGTCATAATGCGTTCCATGTCTGCGGCTGCCTGCGATACATAGCCGGAACCTGCAAAATCGTTGTCCCGGCTGACACCGCCTGCACCGTCATCCTCAATGTCGTCGGTCTTTTCCAGCGCCATTCTGCCCGCCTCATAGTCTAAGACCTCCTGCAGGCTTTCACGTTCCTCCTCATCCGTACCGGGCACATGTTTATGCTTTCCCGTGCCGGGAGCAGGTCTGGAGGATTCACCGGGAAGCGGGATGCCGCCTGCGACCTGTTTCTTCATCTCAGCCTCTGCCTCGGATGTGCCGTTTTTGATGTCTTCCCTGACCTTTTCGATATAGCTTTTCATGTAGGGCCAGAGATAGAGCAGAATCTGGTTGGCTGCGTCAAAGCGCACTTTGGCATCGTCGTCATAGGCAGCATTGTCTATGAAAGGGATGCAGTCGTACAGGGTATCCAGATAGGGACCCTTATAGCCTCCCAGATTGTTGACATCGCCGGTTTTGGCATACTGTATCAGCAGATTTACAAGAATAAATACCTCGTGATGGTGCCGGTTTATCTGTTCCTGGACCGTATCCATAAGTTCCGCAAAACGCAGGTTGTTTAACAGGATTCCGGTTTTGATTGCGCCGGGAAAGGCGCAGCACATCCGCTCCTCAATATAGACGTCTTCCATGATATTTACCAGATTGTGTGCAATGCCGGAGACAGCGTGGATGACTGCTTTATCTTCATCCTCAAAGGCTTCTAAAATGGAAGCAAGGCTCTTTTCCTGCTTCGGTGATAAATCCTCTGGCTCATGGGGATAAAAGCGTCCGCCAGAGAGCGCCTGATGGTAAGTTTCCAGCATGACAAAATCTGAAAACAGGATATGGCCGTCCTCGTGTCCCACAATCCCCAGCAGGCTGTCCGCCATCAGGGGAATAGTCGGGAAGCTTCTGGTTAAGAAGTTCCCGGCATTGATGGTAATGGTGCGATTGTCGGTATGGGCAGTGTCGGCATTCTCAGAATCGTCCCAGTAGGTGACGACCTTGCTTTTCCGGCGGTACCGTTTTGTGGTGCCTTCTGATATGTCAGTCAGATAAGCGGCAAACTGTGGGGAGGCAAAAACCTGCTCCGGCGTCAGTTTGCTTTTGGCATTGGCAATCAGACGGCGTATTGCTGTGTGTGATGTTCTCATTCGTTTGTTTTCCCTTCTTTCTTTTTTACGGGTAGCCTTTCTGCTAACAGCTCATCCATGGTGTAACCGTAATATCTGCCGAGGGCAGCCAGCACATGGCATGGCGGCAGGCAGACGCCGGTTTCGTATCTGGAAATGCTTTTGCAGGTGATGCCGATTTTTCGTGCCAGCATCTCCTGGGAAAGCGAAGCGCTTTCTTTTTTCCTCAGATACTGGAGGTTTCTGGCTAAATTTGTTTTTAAGGTTTCTTCATCGATCAGTGACATAGGCGCCTCCCTACGCAGCAAATTTCTGCTCCAGACAGGTGGAATAAATGTCAGCCCTGTTGTCGGGATCACTGGAAACGGAGGACAGCACGGTAAATTTGGCAGCATCGAGGATGCTTCCTGTCACCATGTAAGACTGTACCCAGCTGATCAGCTCCCTGACGCCGCAGCTTCCATCGTTAATCATGGTTTCCCGGCAGTGTTCGCTGATTTCCTGTATGGCCGTTGCCATTTCGGATACGGCAGTGCGGTCTGTACAGCCCGTTACCTTCATGGTTCTCTCGGTAAGGGTATCCACGTCCGGTTCTTCCATGTCGATGATGAGGTTCATTCTGGAAATGACAGACTGGTTCATGTCCCTGCAGCCTGCATAATTATTGTTGGTGGTAATCACGACTACCGTGTCCGGGTGCCTGTGGACGACTTCTCCTGTAGTGAGCGTGATGCTCGCACAGCGGTCCAGCAGCGCATTTAAGCCTACCAGCACGCCGGGATTGGCGATGACTGTCGGCTCCTGAATTTCAATCAGGTAGCCTTTTCGGATAGCTGTAATCAGAGGCGTTTCCACATAGCGGAAATGCTGGCCGGACGAGTTCTCTGCTGCCAGCGTTTTTGCATCCCGATCCATGACCTCCAGAAGCTTTTCATATACCATGTCTTCCGTGACAGACTCATCATATTCTCCGGTGAGCTTGCAGTAAGCGGATGCCGGATCCATCTGAATGTCCATCAGAGAGGGATATTCCTTTGCGGCGGGAGTTTTCCCATCGGTATCCGGAAGCATCTGCCCCAGGAAGTCATAAATCTCGGTGTTGGCAGAGCAGGTGTAATACAGATAGGGGAGTCCCAGGCCTGCAGCAATGGCTTTTGCACCCTCGGTTTTTCCGGTGCCTGCCGGTCCGCGCATCATAAAATTGCGCATGGGCTGGACGCCGGAGGTGGTAAGCAGTGCGTGTCTGCAGACTGCTTCGATTTCCAGAGGGATGATATACCAGTCCTCTACACGGGGGATCATCAATTCTTCTTTTGGGGTAAAAGTGCGCTCAGAGAGAGCGAAGTGTTTTACAAAGTCTTTCTTGTCTATGACGGCACAGGGAGCTACCGCAGAGACTGCAGTTAATATCCGGAAAGTGCCGTAAAGCACGCTTTTGGGGGAATAGGCGCCTTTCTGAAGATTTAAGGCGGTAAGGTTCTGGAGGTTTCCGGTAGAGGGAAAATTCAGCTGGATGCCTGAACTGCCGACAGAGCCGGCAGAGGTAATTCTGCGGTAAATATTGTCGCAGAGGATAAAAGCGGCTTTTTCCGCCTCATCCATATCCGTAAAACCATCATTTTTACACTTGCCCAGAAGCCTGTAATTTTCCTCAAACTCCTTGTCGGTCAGTGCCTCCGGTATCAAGGCAAAAAACAGGGCTGTGCCTGTATTCCCGCTTTCCTTTACCGTATACACCTTTGAGGTGGATGTGGGGTCGTCAAAGCGTCCCACATTGAACTTCCCGTTTTTCTTATTAAATACCACTACATGCGTTTCCCCGGTGCGGCTCTTGTATTCCGCCACGATTTTGTCATCCTGGGTGCCGATGGCACATTCGGAGGTGCTGGCAGGGGTTAAGGTCGTATCCATGTCCATGTAAGCCAGCAGCGCACTTAGAAATGCCGGGTGCAGGGTTGACTTTTTGGTGGAGACAATGCAGTAGGTGGAATAGTGTGTGGTGCTTGTCGTGCCGGAAACTTTGTCAAAAGGCTCCGGCAGGCTGCGCTTCCATGTCCAGTTTGCAAACAAAGGTATTGTTGCCATAATTCATTCATCCTTTCTTAAATCCATGATACCTGCAGGCTGTTGCCTGTTATCTTTGCGGTTAATTGATCCTCAGCCAGTATGGAGACCAGCTCCTGCCAGTAATTCTGGGAAGGGAAGGAGTCCAGCGTGGCTTTTAATACGTCTTTTTTCTGATTTTTCACGGTTATATCGCCGTTTTCCATGATAGTAAGTTTGGAATGGCCTTTGGCGTGCAGCTCGGTAATCTGCTCTGTCAGGATTTTCTGCCCAATCAGCTCATACCAGACGCGCACGTCCACAACAGCCGGTTCCTCCGGTGCCACAGGTTCCACGTCGTCTGTATCTGCTTTACTTTCTGCAGGTGCGAAGGCGCCGATGGTCATTGGCTCCACATGGATGCGCCCGATGCGGTCAAAACTGATGTCCGCATGGGTATAGGTTTCCATGTTATCCACGAGGATGCGGAAGGTCTTTCCTGCAAGAATGTCGTGCAGGTCAGGTTCCCTATCCCACTGCCATGTCGCATTTGCGTAAGCGGATTTGAGCTTGTCGGTAATGCGCAGCTGGATATGCTGCAGGATCTGTGCAAGCTCTGCTTCGCTGAAAGCTGCCTCTGTCTCCGGCAGTACGGGAGGACGGTATCCGGCAGGAGAAACGCTTATAAAGTCGGCTGACGTTTCTTTTCCAAAAGAATTCCTCACATACTGAAAAAAGTGTGCAAACGCCGTGCGCAAGGAGAAGGCTTTGTTTCCTCTCCTTTGCCTGCTCAGAAGAAAGCTGGCCGCCATACAAAAGAGCCATACTGCAACAGCGGCAAGTATCAGCTTCTGGGACAGCTCTCCGGAAAACAGAACAACAAACAGCAGCGACACTACAATCAGTATCCTGAGACTTGGGGAAAATACATTTTTGCTCATAATCAAAGTCCTTTCTGTTTAATAAAAACTTTTACAATAAAAAAAGAGGAACTGCAGAAAGCATCTTTGTGCTCTCAGGCAATTCCTCTTTTGACCGTCTGACCTTTTGCTGTATCAGTCAAACGGAAGTCCATTCTCGCCGCAGTCCTCCGCAGGCAGGAAACCGTCTTCGGCGGCAGCACCTTCAGAATCTGCCCCGGCAGTGTTAGCAGCTTCCTCCTTCGGGCGGTTAGTAGGTGCATAGTTCCACGACAGCAGAGTGATCTTTGCCATCCATCCGGGGGAACCATCCTTGCGGTTGTATTCCACAAGCTCCAGGTCGCCCACAATCTGAATCAGGCTGCCCTTTTTTACCTTGGCGTCAATGATGCGCTGGGCGTCCTCGCCGTAGAGCAGGCAGTTGTAGAAGTTCGGATGTTCTTTCTCTCCGTATCCCTTGTTGACTGCCAGACCAAACTGAACGTACTTGGTATTCTTTCCGTTCTGGCTGGTCTTCAGCTCCAAATCTGCCGTTACCCTTCCTGTGGTGATGATTGTTACAGGTGTGTTCATAATTCATAGCTCCTTTCTTTGAGAAAAATATTTTTTGGTATTAAAAAAAGTGCCAAAAGACTGCCACTCAAATAAATGGTATCTCTGACACTAATTTCAATCATAAACAACGTGTGCTTGATGCAGAAGCATTCCCGTGAGGGAGGCACAAAAATCAATTACAATAGCATCTTAGCACAAGATATGGGAAAAGTCAAATAGCAAACACAATATATAGTGTTTAATCGCTGGCTGTATCTATATTTTGTGTCAGTTCTGCAATCGGTTCTATGCCAAGCAGGTTATCGGAAAGATATGCCTTTTCCAGAAAAGGATTCTGTCTGGAAAGGGAGTCTGGCGGACACTGAAAATAAAAGCGGTAGGAGAGACCGGGACGTACCTTACAGTCCTTTGGAAGAAGCAGGATACGTTCCCTGCCGTCCCGGTCTGTCAAAGCTGCCGTATAGTTTTTCCGAAAGGGCAGGAAGGAAACATGGCTGCAGGTTCCCTCCAGTGTAAAATAGCTGCCGGATTTTATCTTAAGATACAATGAGACAGTGCGGATACAGGAGAAAACCAGAATGGCAGCGCTCAGGCAGAATAAGGTCTTATCTTTCGCGGCTACAGAGAGGGCAAGCCCGATAAAAAAGCAGCCGGTCCCGACCATCAGAGTCAGAACCAGCTTTTGGTGTAATGGTTTTGGTATGGGATTCATGGCGCCTCCTTATAAAATCTGAAGGGTAATGAGCTGCTTTAAGTACAGGTTTGCTACGGCTGTCAGGACAGGGCGGCGGATTTCCAACGTGCGTCCTTCTGTTACAATGGAATCGCAGTCGGAGGTTTCCTCCGCATAGATCTGCTCCATCAGCTGTCTGCTGTTACGGATGTGGAAGCTGCCCTTTTCCATGCACTGAATGAGTTCCGCCGTGGAAAGCTGCTGGTGGCGGAGGAGGGAGAGCAGCTTCCTTTCCGTTGCTTCCGGTTTTTCCGTATGGAAGACGGCAAGCGCCTTCCGAAAGGGCATACGCTTCTTGAGCCAGAGGTTTAAGAAAGCAGCGGTCTTTGCAGGCAGGCCGGAGGGCGCCTTTTCCAGATAGAGATGTCCCAGCAGATCATACAGGGCATCTACGCCGACCTCATCCCTGCCGGAGGCGATGAGCCTTCGCATGGTAAGCCGGTTTAAGTAATGGTCAAAGTCCAGTTCACCTAAAATATGAAGCTCCCGTTCCTTTGCATAAAATTCCGCCCTTGCTTCCTGATAGGTCAGAATGCGGAAAGCAAGGCTGGACCATAACAGCAGCTCGTGGGTGTCCAGGGCACACTCCCTGCCGCCTGCAATAATAACAGGGATTCCGTTTTCATCTAACTTATAAGTTCCGACTGCGGTAAATAATCTTATCATAATCTTCCTCCATTTCTGCCGGTGCCATTTGCATTTGTAAAAATCCTTACGTTCTTAGCAGATAAATAAAACGCTTGTCCTTGCGCAGCTTTCCGGCGGCTTTGGAAATCCATGCCGCCACCAGATTGGGGCGGACGCCGCAGTTTTCGGCAATTTCCATATTGGTGTGGCCAAGGCACTTTAAATATAAAGCCTCGATTCCCTTGCGGGCGCTGCCGCTGTAACGAAGCCTGGCATCCTTCAGAAGCCCCAAGGCTTCACTGTCTGTGCCATCCGGCATAGGCTGTGTTTCATCTGCAAGGATTTCTGTGTAGGTAAGGGTGCTGTCCGAAGCTGCGGGGGCATCCAGATATTCCAGATGCGTCTGGATACGGGAAATGCTCCTGCAGTGGGAGAGCAGGGTATTGCGGATGACAATGCTTGCAAAGGTAGGGAAGGAGGCGCCCCGGCTGTCCTGATATTTCATTGCAGCATGACAGAGCGCTTCGCAGGCAGTCTGGTAAAGGTCGTCATAGCCTAACCCCTGCACATTCTCATTCAGATGGACGACATTCAGAACGAGAGGACGGATGAGATACAGATGCTCCTCCACAAGCTTCTGTTCGGTACGGCTTAAAACTCCCATGGTATTCACCCCGCTTTCGTAGCGGCTTCCCATTAACCGGCAAGCCTTACATGATTGTTTTCCAGTACCTTTCTGGTTTCTGCCATCAGGCAGTCACACCGGTAGTCGGAGAACTGCCCGATGTGCGCCTGAGCATCGGATAAGGAAAAGATATCCTGTATCCAGCGGTAGGCGTCCTTACGGGACATAATGCCGTTTTTCCATATCGCATCAAAGAGCCGGTGCGCTTCAATGCGTTTGTGGCGCAGGTCGCCGTTGGCAAGGGAACCCTTTGGGCGCAGGGTTCCTGCATGGACGCCCACATAGGCATCGCAGGCAGGATAACCGCTGCAGACATACAGGTACTCGTCCAGGGCTTTTTCCCGGTACACATAAGATGCTTTCTGGAGTACGGCGGTTCTGCCGCAGTAAGGACACCGGATAATCGGCTGTTTCTTTTTTCGTTTCATGGCATTTGCCCCCTTTCTCCGTATACATTGCGTATACTTTATGTATTGCTGTCTTTATTGTAAAAAAACGCAGGGGCAAATCCCATAGGAGTAGAGCCGAAAGTCATGTCATTTGCGAGAATTTCGCCATTAAATGACATTTCCGGGCATATTCGAGATATGGAGGAGCTGTTTAATCGGGCAGTCGGCGTCCGAGGCAAGGGTTAAATCCAGAAATCTCCTGTAAATCCGGATGAAGCAGGAGCCGGACATGGTTCCTGCGCAGTCGGAAGGGTCAATCGCAGTGCCGATAAAAGCACCAGCGTCCGAAACAGGAAAGATGACCGGCCTGCAGTCCCCGCCGGGAATAAAAAGGAAATCCCGGCAGCCTTCCGCCCTCTGGCAGGAGCTGCTGCAGGTTACATAGACAGCGTTGCGGTAGTTGCCCTCCGCTGCTTCAAAGAACCGGGCTATGGTCTCATAGCTGACATTTAACGCAGGTTCGTCCATTGTGATCACCTCCCTGTAAGGACTGCCCTCCGGCTTAGCCGAACAGCCCTTCAATTTCCTGCGTGATACGGGGAATAACGGTATCATTGAAAATCGCTGTCAGTGCAGCTAAAAGCAGTGCGCCCAGTACCACTGCAATAATGATCTTTACACCGTCAGAGATGTAGAAGTCGCCTCTCTCATTGCAGAGTGCGGCTTTTGCGCGCCCGGCAGCGCAGACGGCCTTGGTCTTTACGGAATTCATAAGCTTACGCATAGTTTTCTTTTTTCCTCCTGATTTTAAGAATAATGAATGTGGTGATGGCTGCCGCGTAAATAAACAGGGCAGCGGGGGAAAGTAATTTTCTCATAAAAATCTCCATGCCGCTTTAGCGGCTCAAATAGATATGAAAAACGCTGTCCTTTGCGTTTTTCCTGTGTGAAACTTAGAACTTCTTTGCGAAACAGCCTTTGCTGTGAGCATTAGATGTTCTTTTCACACTATCCTCATTTTGGGGTTTACGGGTTACAAATATTGCAGGATTATGTTACATGGACCTCACCTCCTTCGCAGCGCCGGCGGAAATATTAGAAAAAGGCGCCCAGTGAGCCGATGACTTCCACGGAAAGCACTACCACATAGATGAGCAGGATACAGAAAAGCATCATCATGGAGTATTTCTGCATCTGCTTCGGACGCTTGGCGGCTTCTTTTTTCAGGTTGTTCTGTTCTATCTGGCGCATATCAAAGACCAGCATCTTAAAATACATCTGCTGGTCATCGCCCCGCAGGGTTCCGATGAGTCCCCGGACAATATCCGACAGCATGGTGCTGCCGATACGGTTCTGGAAGTGGAGCAGTGCATTTTCATAGTTGCCCGTCTTCATGTCCGCAATGGTGGTATCCAGCTCCTGCCCTAAGTAGGGACCGGCAATCCGGCGGTAAGAAGTCAGAAGCTTTAAGACGTCCCTGTCCGCCGAAAGGCTCTGCTGGATGCTGACGGCAAAGCGGGGAAGCTCTGCTTCAATCAGTTTTTTCCGTTTTTTCACAAGGTCGGGAGCCTTGTAGTAGGTGGCAAACCACATCACGATGGCGAGTCCAAAGACAAGGATTCCCATCAACGGCATAAAGAAGAAAAAGGGCAGGCCGCACAGGGCAGTGGCTGCCGCAGTGAGGAATGCTTTCATGGTGTAGCTCTCCGGGGAGAGGGGAATGCCTGCGATGTTCAGTGTCAGTTCCAGCCGGGTGCGCTTGATGGGGTCCAGTCGTAGCAGGAAGGAGAGCTTTTCTGCAATCTTGGTCAGATATACATCGAAAAGCTTTTCCTCCCCTGTTCCGGTCTGTTTCCTGGCAAGCATCATCATTCTGGAGGTCTTTGCGGTAGGCACATCCACAAAGGCGCAGGTCAGATGATAGCAACCAAAGCTCGTGAAAACTGCCGCAATCAAAATCAGTAATCCGGTCATTTAACAGTCAACTCCTTTCTAAGCCCCGTATTCAATGGGCTTCGACAGCTGCATGATTCTGGTGAAAGAAAACAGGATGATGGCTGCACAGACGGCAAGGGTAATTTTGCCGGGAGTGGAGAACATCAGAGTTTCAAACCAGGAGTGGTTCAGCACATACAAAAGCGGAATGTTTCCCGCCACCAGGAACATCATGGTAAAGGCTTCCTTTTTCGGTTCGTTGATGATTGCCTCCAGTTCCGACTGGATAATCCGTTGATCTGAGAATTTCTGCACCGTGAAGGTCAGGGTATTCTTCATGCTCCGGTCACTCTGGCACTGGATTAAGGTATTGCACCATTCGTGGAACACACGGTTTGGAACCTTCAGCTTCAGCGTGTTGATGGTGGAAATCATGTTGGCATTGAGCATTTCCGACTCTGTGATAAATGCCTCAAAATGAGCCTTCACCGGAGGGTTCAGGTAAGGAATGTTTTCCTTCACCGCTTTTAGCAGATCGCCGCTTCTCAAGTAGGAAGTGGTAATGACGGAAATGGCGGTTTCCAGTTCCTCATTCAGGTGCTTTTTATACGCTACCGCAGTGGAGCGCAGATACCAGACCGGGGCAAAGGCGAAGCCTGCACCCAGTGTGGGAATCAGAAAGGGATTATCCATGAGGAGTGCCAGCACAGCTCCCAGTGCAAAGAGCAGAATGGAAATCCGCTTTACCATGGCAAAACGCCCCTCCCTGCCGGTTGCCTTTAAAAGCTGCTCCACCTCAAGGGTCTCCCGGTTGAAAAAGCCCTTGGCAGGCTTGCCAAGCAGTACGTCCACATCATCCTGCAGGGTGCTTTTCCCGGATATTGCCAGAACGTGCAGGAAGTCATTGAATCGGACGTTAAATAAGGTCAGAAGCCCGCTGACCAGCAGCAGGAATATGGCCAGCTGAATCCATTGCATGTTGATTTCCTCCTTTCTTTTGCGGCTGTATTTTTTCTGCAAGGAACGGTTTTAATTTCCCTGCGGGGATGCCGTTGTCCAGCATCCGCTTTTTCAGCGTCTCGGAAATGGCTCCGAGGCGGCGGTGTTTCCCGATGACGGAGATTTTCCCATCCTCCAGCATCTGGTTGTCCATGACATCATACTGGTAGAGGGGACGGTAGATCAGTTTGCCGTTCCGGTAATCCTCCCCTTCGATAATCTGCATGATTTTACGGCTGCCGTCTTCCAGCTGTTTGGTGAACACCACAATCGGATAGGCTTCCACCATGATCTGCATCAGAATGTCGTCCGCCATATTGTATTTTCTCTTGGCGAGCGTCATCATCCTGCGGTAGGTGGATTCCGAGGAGTTGGAGTGGATGGTGGTGACCACTGTATGCCCGGTACGGGAGCTTTCCGCTACGGATAAGGCTTCCTTGGCGGAGCGCATTTCCCCGACACCGATGACATCCGGATGTTTTCTGAGGACCCGTTCCAGCAGAAGATTCTGGTCGATGTCAAGGGAAGGATTTTCATGGGGTCTTGTGAGCAGGTGTACCACGCTGTTTAAGGCATGTCCCTGTTCGTCCCGCCGGATCAGGTCAAATTCCCGGCTGCCCTCCTCAATGGTGATGAGCCTGCGGTTATCCGGAACCATGGAAAGCAGCCAGCTCATGACAGTAGTCTTGCCGGAGCCGGTGCTGCCTGCAATGCAGACCGATACGCCGTAGCGGATGCAGCAGGTTAAAAGCTCCAGCATTTCCTCTGTGGCAGAGCCGGAAGCAATCAGCTTTTCCTTGGAAACGGTCTGCTGGTTGACGATTCGGATGGAAGCGTTGATACCGACATCCGCATCCACAATGGGGGTCTTATCCACCGAGATACGGATGTTCTTGTCCAGAAAGCCGATGACGGAGGGCATGGTATCATCAATGACCATGCCGCATGTGTTTAAGAGCCTTCTGGTAACATCAATGGCGTGCTGGGGAGACTGGAAGCGGTCCGGGATCTTCATGGAACGTCCGCCGCTCATAATCACTTCGATGTCGTCAAAGGCGTTGATGTTTACCTCCTCGATGCCCGGCTTGTAAATCCATTTCTTCAAAAAGGAGATACCGGCCATGTCCTCATACAGGCTGTCACACAGTTCTTCTGTGGTCATGCCCTCCATGCGGTAAGAGCGGCTTATGACATACTGGAAAATAAATTCCCGCAGCAGTTTTCTTGCTTCCTCCTGATTGTCTTCCGTGGAAAGCTTGTCCGAGTGCTTTTCCGTACAGTATTTCTGTACGTCCTCCAGAATCTGGTCGTAGGACAGGGACTCGGAAGCAGTGGAGGTAAAGAACATATCATTTAAAGAATCCATGCCCATGGTGTTTTCTCTCCTTTCTTCCGGATTCTGCCAAAGCATCGGCATCCGGCATTTCTTCCCTGTCTGTTGGTGTGTCCCATATTTCCTCCGGTTCTGTCTCAGGAGCATGGATATCGGCATCCGGAGAAACAACCTCCTTGGCATCTGCCTCTTCAAGACGTTCCCGGACAAGCTTTAAGGAATTGATATAGCGCTGGTTGCAGTAAGCGAGGGCTTTGAACATCTGTCCGCTGGTGCCGCAGCGCTCGATTTCCTTGGCGTAGGGGAGCAGACCGTCAAAGCCGCCAATCAGATGGTCCATCTCATCAATGGCATGGAAGGGACGGGCAAGGCCGGCAAAGGTCAGGTGGCCGTCATAATGAAACTTTTCATCTGTCAGCAGGGGCTTATGCGCCCTTAAATAGTTCAGGCCCCGCAGGTCCGGCGTAATGATGCGGACGGTGAGATCTGCCGCTTCAATCGCAGTAGGCGTAAAGAAGTTGAGCATGTTGGAACTGCAGTCTAATATGATGTAATCCACAAGCTTCGAGGCCTCTGAGATAAAGAGCCTGATTTTTTCATACTTCAGCTCCGGGTAGGAGAAGGGATTTTCCCCTGCGGCATATCCCATGACGCCGATAAAAGGATATTCCTTTAAAATTACGACACGCTCTGCCACCAGTGCATTGTTGATTTCCAGCCCGGTCAGCACGTTGCCGATGGAAGCGCCTGTTTCCAGTATCCGCTCCGGCATCCACACCGGCAGCATGGGGGTACTGGAGTCGGCGTTGATGATAAGGGCTTTCTGCTTCCCGGCGGTCAGTACCTTTGCAAGGTTACAGCAGAACATGGACTTCCCACATCCGGGGTTGCCCCATACAGTGATAATTTTTGACATCTTCCGGCACCTCCCTATTCTGTTTCCGTGCTCTCGGCTGTAGTATCTTCAGAGGGTTCCGTGGAAGTATCAGCGGCATCAGCAGAAGCATCCACGGAGGAACCGTTCATGGAAGATTCCAGAAATTCTTCCTCTGTTTCGGAACCGTCGCCATAGAGCGTGGTGAGAATTTCTGCCTGACGTTCCAGAAGCTCTGCGGCAAGGGCGTCATTCCCCCGGCTGATGAGGGCAACATGCAGTACGCCTTCGTTTTCATAGCGGGTCAAAAGCATTGCCTGCTCAGGGGTTGCCAGCACAGTAATGGTTGCGGTCTGCTGGCGCTCCTCGTCTTCATCGGGAGGCGTGGTGTAATCCACGTCAAGCCCTTTGGAATCGGACACGGAGAGCACCTTGACAAAGCGAAGCTCCGGAATGTCAGCTACCGGCTCCAGTACGTTGTCGTCATCATAGTGATACAGGCGGATAATGTCTCCGCCCTGCAGCTTGTCGGAAAGCGCTGTCGCCAGCGTCTGGGTGGTGATGGAAATCGCCACCATGCCGTCAGGAATCTCATTTAACGTAAGGTCGGAGGAAAGCGGGACGCTGCTCACCTTTTCCGGAAGAATGTAATCTCCGGGGTAAAGGTCAGTAGCGGCATAAGTGCCTACAACATCCTCTGTTTTCCGGGCCGTGGAATCCGGAAGGTTAAAGCCTCCCACGGATACCAGCTCTACATCTGCAGAAGTAATGACAGTTCCACGGGACACGGCGGTCTTCATGCGGACAATCTCGCAGGTGCTGCTGGTCTTTTTGGTGACCGCAGGAATTGCGACGAAGGCGATGATTGCGGCAAGCACAATGCTTAAGATGCCGTAAATAAAGCGGTTATTCATTTTCATATCAGGTAGTCTCCTTATCTGTTTTGATCAAAAAATATCTGGGTCTGCCGTAACAGAGCCGTTGTAATGACTGCGGACAGGAACAGGATGGTGACGGCTCCGGCCGCAAGGATAAGTAACAGTTTCATAAAGCCTCCTTTCACAGGCAGTAGTGCAGCAGCGTGATCAGACAGTATCCGGCTGTCAGGTAGGGTACAAAAGCAATCCGTTCCGGTTTCTTTTTCCGGAAAAAGGATCTGCCGCCCAGGTGCATGAGGGCAAGCAGGGAGGAAGTCACAAGGATTTCCAGAATGTCCGATGCCCCGTGACAGATGCCAAGCAGCGCCACCAGCTTGATGTCGCCGCCTCCGATACTTTCATTTGTAACCATGGAGATGAGAAGCAGGAGCATCCCGCCGCAGAAAAAACCGAGGACTGCGGTGAGAATAACAAGTGCGTCCGGCAGAAGCGGTTCCTGCAGGATGGAAAGCGGGACATAAAAAAGACACCAGGGAAGGAACGCAAGCAGGGCAGCATTGCAGACCTTGTGGTGTTTGTAATCGTACAGGGCAAAGAAAAACAGCGGCAGAACCGTAAACAGCCGGTAAAGAAGCAGTGTTTTACTCACGCTTGCTGTACCAGTCATCATACAGACTGCCCTGAATCTGTACGGCGTCATTTAAGTTGAGGGAAAGCATTCCCGAAGGCGTCCATGCGTCAATCACATAGGTATAAACCGTATAGTTGGTTCCGTCCGGATACCATACCGGCGTAAAATGCACATTCCTTCCGTAGGTGGAGTATTCATTTGCTTTAAAGGCAAATGTCGCCGGATTTCCTCCGCTGCAGGATAACAGCCGCCAGTAGTTGTCGTAGGAAAATTCCGGGAAATAGGACACTGCGGTCTGGGCCGGAGCGTAGTGGCTTTCCGGAGCATTCGCAGAAAAACGTGCCGTGGCGGATTCTTTGATGCCGTAGCCGCTTTTCATGGTATCCCCGACTGCAGTGGGAACAATATCGTCCGGGTGGATTTCCATGCTGCCGGTCAGGGAGGCAGAATAGGAAGTGGAGGTAAAGTCATACCATCCGTTATCTACCCATTCACCATTGTCTACCCAGTGCCCGTGGCTGCTGGAGCAGTCGGCGGGACAGCTTGAGTCGTGGCTGCCGCTTTCCCAGTCCCAGTCGCTTTCCCATTCCCAGTTGGCGTGCCAGGAGGCGCTCCATACGCTCCAGGAGGCGGACAGTTTCAGAGGATTATTAGGCAGGGAAGGCGTGGAAAAATGCGGGTTGGTATCGGTTGCCAGCGGATCGGGCGGCAGGTTTTCCTCCAGCGAAATAATCCTTGCCACGAAGCTGGTCTTGGCTGTGGCAGCACCGCTTACCGACACAGTGATGGTAAGGGTGGTCGGCTCTGACGGGGTGTGCCATTTTGCCCAGACTACCTGGGAGCCGTTTTCGGGAATCACAATATCCGTGACGGTGTATTCCCGTCCGTTAATATGGAAGGTTACGCTGGCAGGATCATCCGGGTTGACCTCCTCTGTCGTGGTCAGCGTAATGCTTGTGATAACGTCCGTATTCACCCGGTAGGTGTAATCCGGCGCCTGAAGCTCTGCTTCCGGGACATCCCGGTAGCTTACGATACCAATGCCAAGAGCAGAAAGAATATCCGAGTCGGATACCTTGCCACTGGTGGTTCCCGTCCATGCAGGATAGCCTAAGTCGGCTGTCTCCAGAAAAATGGACAGTGGAAGATTCTGATGGGTCAGGGAGGGCATCTTGCTGCGCAGGGTGCCGCCGGACATCTGGTTATACAAGGCAGCCTCTGTTGCAGTCATGGCATAGTTGCGGCCGCCATGCGTAAAGTAGGCAATGGGTTCAATCACAAGCTTGTAGTCTCCCGAAATCAGGTCGTCAAAGGAAATACCCGTCTTGTCGGAAACAAGCTGTGCCGCATACTCGGAGCAGAAATACCGCCTGATAGCTTCAATGCTTGCCCGTGAACTGGTGCCGCTGATGATGCGGGGCAGTGCAACGCCGGGTTTGGAGCAGGAATAAGTTCCGCTTCCAAGAGAAAGGGAATTTCCAGCGGAATATTGAAGCTTGCTTACCTTGCCAAAGTGAAGGATGCTGCCGGAAATGTTGGAATTGCTCAGGTCAAAAGGAGTGGATACTACATTGCCGCCTGAAGTAACGACAGTAATCCGTACTCCATCCTGCCCGTGCCAGACATCTGTGGCAGTTCCACTTCCCATTCCACCGCCGCCTCCGTCTATGTTGCCGTCTCCTGCAGCAAAAGCGGTGATGCCTGTGGATAAAACAAGCACCAGCGAGAGCAAAAGTGGAAAAATTATTTTTCGGATTTGTTTCATGGTTATGATTCTCCTTTTTGGCAAAAGAAAAAGACATGGCGCAAAAACCATGTCTTCCATTGCGGTTATTCTGTTTAGTTGCCTCCCATGGTGCCGATCTGTTTGTTGATGTCACCGTCATTGTCCACGGTATCCTGCTGTACATCACTTGGAGTTACCCAGCCGAACACGGGGTCGTAGACCTGACCGGGATGTTCATCTGCATTGGCATTCTCTCCGGCAGAAGGACTGGAAGGGCTTGTGTTGTCCGGGGCCTCAGCAGGCGGATTGGTGGACTGGGGTACATCATTTCCGTATTCCGGCTGCTTGTCCGGATTGGTGGTGTCATCCGTGGTTTCCGGTTTTTCCGTAGGCTTTTCAGATGCCGCCTCCTCTTTGGAGGAACTGTCAGATAAGGTGGAAACAGAACCGGATTCATCTTCTGAGATGATTGTCTGTGTCTGGTCAGAGGAGCTGCCCGTAACCTGTGTACTTTCCGAATCCGTAACAGCGGGAAGGGAAACATCTGTGTTTTCCTCCCAGGAATCAGTTAGGGAGCCGGTTTCTGTGGAAGCGGGAACAAATTCGGTGTCAGGTTCTCTGGTTAACAGATATGCGCCTGCAAGGGCTGCAATACAAAGTGCGGATAATCCGCAGATGGTAAGTGTCTTTTTGGTGTTGTTCTGATTTTCTTTCTTTTTCATAATAAAGAACTCCTTTCGTCTGTTCTCCTGCTAATGCTACATCATGCCTGGCGGCATAATGCTCTAAAATCTGACGATTTTATCGCTAATTTGTCGGGTGAAATCAAATACTCGCTTTGCTCGTGCTTGATTTCCTTCCGACAATTATATACGCAGCAGGGATGGAAAAGCAAACATATTTTTATCAGTATTTGGTATTGTGGGAACCGGTCAGCGTTATATGCTGAGTAATGGGTGGAAACAGCTCCCCGAACATCCGTATCCGGAAGGTTGCATCGCAGGTCACCACATATTCAATCTTGTCAGAATACTGGTGGAACTGCAGGCTGATGTTGCTTACAGTATAGTCGTCATTGCTCAGTTCAATCCGTTCCTCCAGCCCATTGATGAACCCGGTCCGCAGCGCATCCTGATAGGCGGAGCTTAAATGAAGGTCTGCCATATAGGAATCCAGGTTTGCCTCCCTTTGGGAATGGAAGGTATCTGCATAGATTCTTGCGCTGACATTATTCAGCTCCATTTTAGCTGCATTACGGATATTGATGCAGTTGATTTTGACGGAGGCAAACAGCAGCAGGAAGGAGAGCAGCATATTTACAGCCAGTATGACGAATACGGAGAAATAGGACAGTTCCCCGCGTTCATTTTTCAGTAAATTCTTTTTCATGGGACCTCCTATTTCCAGTAGTGTTCACTGACGCCGGCTCCCTGGGCACGGATGTTGATGGGAACCAGATTGAATTTCCAAAAGCCCCCCAGATAACAGCGTCCGGTTACAGATACATAAAAGGGCGTGCCAATCTGGATGCGGTCTGTGCTGCCGGAGCTGGTTACCTGATAAGTCAGACCGGATACTTCAGACAGCTCACCTGCCAGATAGTTGAACAGAGCGTCCGTATCGCTGCTTTTGCCACCGTTTAGCTGGATCTGTTTGACCAGTTGATCTGAAATGTGATCCATTTCCTGCTTTACGGATATGATATGGAACACGTTGATGATGAAAGCAATCATAATCGCCACCACCAGAATGTAGACAAAGCTGCTGATATATGAGGAGTCGCCTCTTTCGGACAGCAGCAACCGCCGGATTCTTTTTTTCAAAATGTCACCTCCTGAACATAAAAAACGCAGGAGAAGCCGGGGTGTGCTTCGTTCCTGCGTTTCTGGTATGTATGAATTTTCACGATACCCATTTTAACATAGGGGATTTACCATGTAAATCGCAAAGCTGTGCCAAGTTGGGAAAGTTTTGTGCCAATGGAAAAATAATAGATAAAAAAATGGTATGAGAATACGGTATTGCTTATTATATATAAAAATGCTATAATGTGACTAATTAGTCACAAGAAATTTTGTCAGTAATTTTCGGAATTTTTACAAGTAGAAAAATTGTTGTACTATTTATATTATAATACTTTAAAATTTGAAAAACCTTTGCTTAATAATTAAGTCGATTATAATGCGAAAATTACTATTTGTGCCGCCAACCAAATGCAGCGGAATGGAGATTAATATGGAGTTAAAAATAGAAAATTTGGAAAAGAATTTCAATAACGTAAAAGCGATTAGCAATATTTCATATACGATGCATAATGGGGTATATGGTTTGTTAGGATTAAACGGGGCTGGAAAAACAACATTAATGAGAATGATATGTACATTATTGCAACCAACCTCAGGTAATATAACATGTAACGGCAGAAATATTTTTGAAATGGGGGCAAAGTATAGAAATCTATTAGGATATCTACCGCAAGAGTTTGGATATTATCCAGATTTTACAGTAAAAGATTATATGTTTTATATTGCATCAATAAAAGGAATGCGACCTAACTTATCAAAGCAAATAATTGATAAGTTGTTAATGCAAGTAGGGTTAAAAAATATTCAAAATAAAAAAATGAAGCATTTATCAGGGGGGATGAAACGTAGAGTAGGAATAGCACAAGCAATGATAAATAATCCGAAAATTCTTGTATTAGATGAACCAACGGCTGGACTTGATCCAAATGAACGCATAAGGTTTCGAAATTTAATTAGTGAACTTTCGCAGGAGAGATTAGTGCTACTTTCTACTCATATTGTTTCAGATATAGAGAATATTGCAAATGAAATTTTACTTATGGAAGAAGGAAAAATTATGTATGCGGGTTCCCCTGAAAAGGCGGTAAAGGAACTTCCAATTAAAGTTTGGAACTTTCAAATCAATAAATTTGAACAGGATAATTTTATAAAAAATTACAAAGTGGTAAATATTAAAACTTTTGGCGACATGGTAGAGATGACAGTGCTTTCTAATGATAAACCATTTATTAATGCAAAAGAACAAGCAATAACGCTAGAAGATGTATTCTTATACTATTTTGGAGAGAAAGTTGGTGGAGAAGATGTTGTATTTTGAGATTAAAAAAGTATTTGTAAAGTTGAGTAGCAAACTTGCATGTATCTTTTTAATGTTTATTTTAGGAGTTACATGTTATATATCCATTACGGATATAAAGTTTGTAAATGAAAATGGTGAAACTACGATTGGAATACATGCGATTCAAGAATTAAAAAGACAAAAAAATAATTGGTCAGGTTATCTGACTGAAGAAAAAATTGCAGAAGTAATATCTGAAAATAACAGAATTATTAATACTCAAGAGTACCGATCAGAAGATGTAAAGCAAAATAATATTGCTTATGGATGGAGACAAGGAATATCAGATATACGAAGTTTAATGGTATATTCTTATGGGAAATTTAGAGAGTATGATTATTATATTCCTGATAATTTGAAGGCAGAAGACGCAGAAAAGTTTTATAGTAACAGAATCTTAAATTTACAAGAATGGTTAAATACAGATGCAAATAATCAATTTTCGGAAGAAGAAAAAGAATACTTGATTGCTCAATATGAATCATTGGAAGTGCCACTATACTATGAAGCTGCAGATGGTTGGAAACAATTATTAGAAAATTCGCCAACTATTTTAATGATTATGGTATTTGTATTGGGGTTTTTAGTATCAAACATTTTCCCCTCAGAAAAACAATTAAAAGCTGAATCAATTTTTTTTTCGGCTATGCATGGAAGAGATAGAGCAATTTTAGCAAAAATAAAAGCCGGAATATGGATAACAACTATAATATATTGGGGGGTTATGATAGTATTTTCTGCTGTTGTACTTGGCGTATTAGGTGCTGATGGAGCATATTGTAAAATACAAACAAGTATGGCTGGTTGGAAAAGTTTTTATAATATATCTTATTTACAAGAGTACTTAATTGTTATGTTTGGTGGATATATAGGAACAGTTTTTATAATACTTTTGACAATGCTGGTATCTGTGAAAACTAAGTCTGCGGTATTAGCTGTAATCGTACCGTTTATTGTAGTTTTTATTCCATCTTTTTTAAATAGTAGTAGTAATTATATAGTGGCAAAGTTATTAGGTCTTTTGCCAGATCAACTTCTGCAATTAAATGTAGCAATATCATATTTTAATTTATATGATATAGGTATTCAAATAATAGGGGCGGTAGAATTATTATTTATTATATATCTCATAGGAATCATTTTGTTGTGTCCAATGCTATATTCGACAAATAAAAGGATTCCAGGAAAATAAGTGAGAGCATAAAACAGATGTTGTAAAAATTCTTTAAAAAGCAAGTCATTTAGTGTGATTTGCTTTTTTGTTTTGTTGTACGCTTTGCAGCGTTTTTAACATGAGGAAGATTCCAAAACGTCTTTGCAGCGAGAAGCGCTTGTAGAGTGGACTGTCGGAAAGATTACTACTGCTAGCATTTCAAAATTTCGTAATGAAGAATTTTGTCAAAACCAGTATTCTATCTATGCCAAAGATATGCTGGATAAGTTCAGGCTTTCGCCGTGGGACGATACACGCATCAAAGACTTTGGCAATGCTACGATTAAACAACAAGTATTCAGAAGCACATTTGGAAGCTGTCTATGAATTCGCCATAACACAAAGGATTAAGAAGACCCATTACCATCATTTCAATTTGATTCTGTCTTCCAATCAAGATGAAATTTATCTTGAAAAAGAACGCTGTTATAAAGGGCGACAACCTTATAGAGTATCTGCTCAGAAATGGCTATTACGGAGGGGAGAGATGATTAATGAAGAAACATGGCGTGCTTCAGGAACTAAATATAAGGAAATTCGTCAGCAGACGTGAACACCAGCAGTCTGACCGGTAACCATTGCGTTAGCTTTTGATGAGCGGATGTGGTGGCTCACCGATTATGTATATCAGGAAAAATGTAGTGACAGGATACAGCGTTTCATCAAAAACACAAAGTTTCGCTTCCCCCCAAGCGGATATGCATGGTCTGTATTATGAGGGCAGGGGTAATATGGAACTATAGTATGTTGCGCCCTATCAGAGCATTATTTTTCAAGGTATTACTGGTTCGGGGGAAATATACCTTATCTGCGCTTTTGGAAAACAGGTCGGCCTGTGCAAGATCAAGACTAGAT
>QWCB01000079.1_pt1 | contig 140298 bp, 106 predicted proteins | sample 1972511 | NCBI WGS metagenome assembly QWCB01 (sample SAMN09866719, study PRJNA288562) | Human gut metagenome isolate term5_stool, whole genome shotgun sequencing... | isolation source: gut | host: Homo sapiens | place: USA: California | reverse complement strand
AGGAGAACTTACAGCTAAGGGATACACATTCGGTGGCTGGTACAAGGACAAAGAATGCACGAGCAAGTTTGACTTTGCGACAGAAAAAATCAGCAAAGAAACAACTGTCTATGCGAAGTGGGCTAGGAACACTTACACGATTGTATTCAAGTTCAACGGAGGAACTCTGAACGGACAAGATACTGAACGTATCATAAAGGCAGATTTTGATGGATATATAATTATACCGGAAGGTCCTGCGAAGAAGGGTTACAAATTCTTGTATTGGAAAGGCTCAGAGTATTATCCAGGTCAAAAATATAAGATTGATGGAAATCATACATTTGTAGCAATGTACGAAAAACTTGATTCGTCTGAATCTGACGATTCTTCTCACAAAAAAGATGAAAAAACAGATAAGAGTAGTAAATCTAGCCAAAGTATAGAAAAGGCTAAAACAGGAGATGAAAATGGATACTTGCTTGTAGAGATGCTTATATTGATTGGAATTTCATCGATAGGAGTTATTACTATAAAAAGAAGGAATAAGAGAGATTAAATCTCAAATATCATTAAGGATAGGCGAATACGCTTATCCTTTTTTGTATATGTAAAACCCCACGTTTTACGTGGGGCTGCGATTGCGATTGCTTCCGAATTTTGATTGTCCCAAATTAATATTGACCCACTATGTAAATGAGGATAGAATGTAAATAAGAGTATAACTTCAGTTTTGAGGAGGCGATAAAGAAATGAAAAAAATTATGACTGCAGGTCCAACTATGGTGCGAGAAAATGTGATGGCTGCAAGGGCTTTACCGTTTACGAATCCTGATTTAGACATGGATTTTTTTGAAATGTACAAGGAAACGTGCGGTATGCTCGAGGATTTGGCAAGCTGCACTACAGGACAGGCTCTTATTCTCGGAGGAGAGGGTATGCTGGGTCTGGAAGCGGCAGCTGCGGCACTCACAGAAAAAGGCGATAGGGTTCTGATTATAGAAAATGGAATATTTGGTAGAGGATTCGACTATTTTGCAGAGCTATATGGTGGAGAACCAGTTACATTCAGTAGCGATTACAAAAAGCCTATAGATGTGAATGCACTCAGGGATTTCCTCGAAAAAGATCATGAATTTAAATACGCATCGCTTGTTCATGTCGATACACCTACGGGAGTTTTAAACGACGTGCGTGAAATATGCAACCTGTTGAGCGAATACGGAATACTTAGCGTTGTTGATTCGGTGGCTGGGTTATTCGGAGAATCTCTAAGTTTTGATAGCAGCAAAATAGACATACTTCTAGGTGGATCTCAGAAAGCTCTGTCAGCGCCTCCAGGACTTACAATGGTTTGGGTAAGCGACAAGGCTTGGGAGTCTATTGAAAACAGAAAAACTCCTATTGCCTCATACTATGCGAACCTGCTTTTAATGAAAGACTATTTTGTAAAAAAAGAATTCCCATATACTATGCCTATAAGTGATATCAACGGCTTAAGGGTTGCGATTGAAAATGTTATAGCTGACGGTGGGATTCTTACAAGACATAGAGAAGTCGCAATGGCATGCAGAGGCGCTCTCACAAGAGGAGGACTCGAGCTTTATCTTGAATCGGGATGGGCAAATACTGTAACGGCCTTTGTGGTACCTGAAAATGTTAATCCAGAGCTTCTGCTTAAGGATATGGTAGATGATTATGGAATTATGCTCAGCGATTCATTGCTTGAATTTAAGGGCAAGTTGATAAGAATCGGACATATGGGAGAAAACGCGTATGACGAGCTTATGCTTCAGACATTAAAGGCTCTTACAGGAGCGTTGAGAAAGCAGGGCTTCGAGCCGCTTGCTGATATGGCAGAATATTTCAGAAGCTTCATGAAGTAACTTTGCACATTGCGTATAATTAAATTATAAAATAATTAATAATGTATGAATGAATATTTTAATGAATAAACTATAAACTAACTTAAATTATCAGTCGAGTTTTCGATATTTTATAAATTTGACGGAATTTGACGAAATTTTTACGGAAATGTGACGAAAACATGAGGAAAATTTGACGGAAACATGATAAAAATGTGACAGAAAGGCTACAGAATGAAAGAAGGCTTTTGTTATATGTGCCCTATCTGCGATGGTCGGGCTTGCGGGAATACAATACCTGGCCCAGGTGCAAAAGGCATAGGCGATGTCGCTATCAGAAATTACGAAAAATGGAAAGACATCAGGGTGAATATGGATGTCATATCCGATATTGCGGAGCCCGTGTCTGGAATAGAGTTATTTGGATATCATCTACAGCTACCTCTAATTGCAGGCCCCGTTGGGGCAGTTAATTTGCATTATGGAGATAAATACAACGATGAAGAATATAATCTGAAGCTCATCAAAGCATGCCACGATGCAGGGATTATTGCTATGACGGGCGATGGAACCGATGAAAGTGTTATGCGTTCAGCCTGCGAAGCCATTAAAGCGTATGAGGGGAGAGGAATTCCTACGGTAAAGCCTTGGGATATTGACACCTTAAAAAACAAATTTAAATTGATCAAGAATTCAAGCGCAAAGGCATTCGCGATGGACATTGATGCGGCGGGACTTCCATTCCTTAAGGGCAGAATTCCACCAGCAGGCCACAAAACAGTCGACGACCTCAAAGAAATTGCTTCGCTTGGGGAAAGACCGTTTATAATTAAGGGAATAATGACGCCTAAGTCAGCAGAAAAAGCAGTATCCGCAGGAGCTAGTGCTATAGTTGTGAGCAATCACGGTGGTAGGGTTCTTGATCAGTGCCTCTCAACAGCGGAGGTTTTACCAGAAATAGTAGAAGCAGTAAGCGGAAGCTGCAAGGTTATGGTCGATGGTGGTGTAAGAGATGGGCTTGATATCTTTAAGGCACTTGCTATAGGAGCTGATGCTGTACTTATGGCAAGACCATTTGTAAATGCGATTTATCAGGGTGGCGAACAAGCTGCGATTAAAATGGTAGCCAGACTCGAATCCGAGTTAAAGGACGTTATGAGCATGTGCGGTGCAAAAGAAATCAAAGACATTGATAAATCTATGATCAGAATTAAATAAAGATGTACAGATAAAAAAACTTTGTTTTATGCAAAGTTTTTTTAATTTATGCACTTGATTATGTATGCAAAAACGTTTATAATGATAGATAAGTATTTCAGATGTGCAAATACTGAGAAATTTATTATTTTTATTAACTATACTTTTAGGAGGAAGGTTATGGAAACTAAAACTAAGAAAACCCCTAGACTTCCTAAGGTCTGGGAGGCATTGCTGACATTCTTAGTACTCATAGTCATTATGGCTGTCGGCATTATTGTTTTTGAAGTTGACCCTCATATGCCTATGTTCGTAGGTGTTGTCGGAGCTGCTATTATGGCATTGCTTTTGGGATACGACTGGGAGACTATTGAAACTTCCATGAAGGATGGTATCTACAGAGCTTTGCAGTCTATTATGATTTTGGCAATTATAGGTATTCTTATCGGAGTATGGCTGGTAGGTGGAGTAGTACCTACTATGATTTATTACGGATTGAAAATTTTGTCACCGGGAATATTCCTAATCGCGGCAGTCCTGATTTGCTCTATCACTTCACTTGCTACTGGTACTTCTTGGGGAACCATGGGAACCATGGGTTTGGCGCTCATCGGTATAGCACAGGGTATCGGCATTCCAGCTCCAGTTGCAGCTGGTGCAGCAATTTCTGGTGCATACTTTGGTGACAAGATGTCTCCACTATCAGATACAACTAACCTAGCACCTGCTATGGCAGGAACCGACGTGTTTACGCATGTTAAGTTCATGGCACTACCTACAGCTATAGCTTATGCAATTACACTTATTTTCTTCGGAGTTATGGGTGCGACATATTCAACTGGAGGAGCAGGAGATGTATCTCAGATTGATATAATGAGTAATGGTCTTAAGGACCTATTTACAATCAATCCTATTTTGCTTTTGCCACCAGTTATAGTAATAGTTGCAGTAGCACTTAAAATTCCAGCTATACCTGGAATAACGCTTGGAATTATAGCAGGTCTTGTACTAGGATTGATATTCCAAGGTGAAGCTACTTTGGGAGATTTCCTCGCATGTGGAATGAATGGATTCGTAAGTGAAACGGGCGTTGAATCTCTTGACAATTTGTTGACCACAGGTGGTCTTATGAATATGATGTCATCTATCTCGCTTACTATACTTGCGATGATGTTCGGTGGTATCATGGAAGCAACTCACCAACTCGAGGTATTAGTAGATAAGCTTTTGAAGCTCGTTAAGAATGGTCCAGCACTAGTAATTTTGACTGAGCTCACTTGCCTAGCAAGTAATGCTACAATGCCAGAGCAGTACATTTCTATCGTAGTTCCTGGAAGAATGTATGCTGAAACATATAAGAAGGCTGGTCTTCACCCTAAGACATTGTCAAATGCACTTGAGGGAGCAGGTACTGTTACATCAGCACTTATTCCTTGGAATACTTGCGGAGTATTCATTATGACTACACTAGGCGTTGGAGTTAGAGACTATGGTCCATATGCAATATTCAATATTGTTATGCCAATCACAGTTATAATCATGGCATTCTTCGGATTGACTCTTGCAGGAGAAGATGGTAAGAGACTTACAAACCGCGCAGATAGAGCTAAGGTTGCTGAACGTCTGAAGAACATCGCAAATGAAGAGAATATTAATCCAGTAGAGGCTTAATACTCGCTTATTTGTAGATTAGATTTTATGAGCATTGAACATGCCATAGAATAAATTTATTTAATTCATTGCACATCTAGTTGAAATCCCTTTCATATCGGAAGGGATTTTTTCTTGATTTAAAACCTCACGATTTACGTGGAACTGTTCTTTGCATCAATCATTTTTGAGTTTGATAAAATATTAAATTTTTTTTCTCATTTCATATTAATTTCATAAACCGACTGTAAGATGTCAATGTAAGTATAGTTAAAGGATAAATTCACAAGGAGAATACCAAATTTGATTAAGAATGCATTAGCCTATGTAACGAGGAAGAAGAAAAGGACTGTTATCATCTTTATAATTCTGACTTTTGTGCTTTCGTGCTTATATTCGTGTTTAAGCATCATGAAGTCAAGCGGTACATTAGAAGAGTCGCTTTACAAAACTTCCAACTCATCCTTATCAATAACAAAAAAAGATGCAAATGGATATTTTGAATCAAGTCAGTTTAAGGATTTAAACAAAATAATGGGAGTTAAAAAGGTAGTTTATCAATATGATGGGCTGTCAAAATTAGCAAATGGCAAAGTAATTGAGGCTCAGGGCATGGTCATGAGAGAAGACTTGTCAGATGAAATGAAGAATGTGCTGGCATTAAGAGCGACAAGTGATGCTAGCAAGGACAATCTGTTCACGAGCAGGGTTTTCACCATGACTAAGGGGAAAAATATCAGCAACAAGGATAGACAAAGCATAGTTGTGCACGAGGATTTTGCTAAGAAAAACAACCTAAAGCTGGGTGACAGCGTGGACCTGAGGTTTTTTAAGCCGGACAGCGACAGTGCCGATGCAAAGGAATATAAGTACAAAATAATCGGAATGTTTTCTGGGAAAAAGCAAGAAACATACACGGGATTATCTTCTGATTTTTCGGAGAACATGGTCTTTGTAGATTATGAATCTGCTCAAAAATCAATGGGAATATCGGGAGAACATAAGATTTTAAACAAAATATCAGTCTTTGCTGATAGCCCATCAAGTCTCGATAGACTATTTAATAAGGTGAACGAGGTAGTCAAAAACAATTCAGGTGAAACTGGTGATTCTACATATAATATTGTAAAGGATAATGCTGCATTTAAGGATGTTTTAGAATCATTGAGTAGCGTTAAACACATCATTCGAATAATGACCATGTCAATCATGGTGGGAGGAATCACTGTTTTGGCGCTAATACTAATATTGTGGCTCAGAGAAAGAGTTTACGAAATAGGGATTCTATTATCAATAGGAATTAGTAAGCTTTCAATCGTTGGACAGTTTATAACAGAGCTTGTAATGGTCTCTTTACCGGCAGCACTGGTATCTATAATATTTGGCGGTCTTGTGCAAAATAGCATAATTGGTAGCTTGGTAAGTACAGATGATGTGGGGATGCTTAGCAGAACGATAATTGATAATAAAAATATTATGGTTAATATAGTTAATTTCTTGCAAAGCTACCTATTGCTGCTAATAGTAATCCTCATATCTGTTCTTATTGCATCCGCAATGATTATTGTTAAGAAGCCTAAGGATATTTTGTCGCAAATAAGTTAGAGCCCGAAACTATTATCGTAGATAAGTTAGAGATATGAACGATAATCGTATATAAGTTGGAGATAGTAATCTTTATCGCAAATAAGTTAGAGATATAAGATAATTAAATCACAGAAGTTAGGAGAGAAGAATGAGTATATTAGAAATTAAAAATGTAAATTATGGTTATTCAAATTCAAAAGAGAAGATTCTGGCATCAGTTAATCAGGGATTTGAACTCGGAACGTTCTATGCAATCATAGGAAAATCAGGGGCAGGTAAGTCAACATTGCTTTCGCTGCTTGCAGGACTTGATAAGCCTAAGAAGGGTCAAATACTTTTCGAGAATCAAGACATAGAAAAAACGGGGTACAGCAATCACAGGAGACATAATATTTCTTTAGTATTTCAAAATTACAATCTTATCGATTATCTGTCTCCACTCGAAAATATTAGATTAGTCAATCCCAAAGCGCCTACAGATATTTTGCTCAAGTTAGGTCTTGATAAAAGTCAGATTAAGAGAAATGTGATGAAGCTGTCTGGAGGGCAGCAGCAGAGAGTAGCTATAGCGAGGGCATTGGTATCGGAAGCACCAGTTATTTTGGCGGATGAACCTACAGGAAATCTTGATGCTTCCACGGCATCAGAAATTATTGATGTGCTAAAGGAGTTAGCTAAAGAGAGAAACAAGTGTGTGATAGTAGTTACCCATAGCAAAGAAGTTGCAGCGGCTGCTGACGTTGTTTTGGAGCTTGCCGGTAAGAATTTGAAGGTTTCAAGCAGAGAGAAATAGGGGGATTTTATGATAAAGAATGCTTTTGCGTATGTGACGAGAAAAACACTTAAATCTTTGATAATATTTTTGATTATTTTGTGCATGTCTGCGCTCAGTCTGATAAGCTTGTCGATAAAGGATGCTACGGACAGAGCGTCGAAGGAAACTTTTGGAAATATCAATAATAGCTTTTCAATGGAAATTAACAGGCAGGTGAATCAGGGAACACCAAGGGGTGGCGGAAATGTCAGGGGACAGGACATAAAGAAAATTGCCGAAACGAAGGATATATCGGATTATGTAAAGAGAATTAACAGTGTCGCTGACCTTGTTGATAAAGATATAATTGAAACTCAGGAGACCCTTGCAAACCAATCTCCAGAGAGGGCGAAAAACTTTAAGAGGACGGTTATGCTCACTGGTGTAAATGATTCTTCGAAAGAAACGAAGTTTGTGTCTGGCGCATATAAGCTTATTGAGGGTGAGCACCTTAAAAATGGGGATAAGAACAAGGTTTTACTGCATAAGGATTTGGCAGAAAAGAACAATTTAAAAGTAGGTGACAAGATAAAAGTTAAGTCAAATCTCTTCGATGCTGATAACGAAAAGGGTGCGGACGAAACCGTGGAAGCTGAGATAAAAGGACTTTTCGACGGTCATAATAATGGTGGAGTTAGTGCTGCACAGGAGCTCTATGAGAATACTCTTGTTACTGATTTAGATACTGCGGCAAAGGTTTATGGAAATACTGAGGATACAGCCGTTTATCAGGATGCGACGTTCTTTGTTAAAGGGGATAAGGATATCGATGATGTGATAAATAGTCTTGAGAAGCTTGACATTGACTGGAATCAGTATAATCTGATTAAGAGCTCATCAAATTATCCGGCGTTGCAGCAGTCTATATCAGGAATATATGGAATAGCAAATAAGTTGCTTATTGGCTCCCTAGTATTTGCGGCTGTCATCGTATCACTACTTTTATTCCTTTGGATGAATGCAAGGAAGAAGGAAATCGCTGTACTTCTATCACTTGGTATAACAAAAACAAAGATATTTGCACAGCTTGCGATGGAACTCGTCTTTATATCAGTACCTGCCTTTGTAGCATCGTATTTTGTTGCAGGATATGCTGGAAAAATGCTCGGAAACAGTATTTTGAAGAAGGTTACGGGGGATATTGCTAAGCAGATAGCAAGTGAATCCGCATCAGGTCAGCTTGGCGGTGGCGCAGAGGTAGATGGATTCAACAAAACATTGACGAGCCTTGACATTAATATTTTGCCTGAGTCAATGATATATGTTGTTCTGTTCATGTCGCTTGCACTTTTGGTGTCATTAGTGGTATCATCATCTAGTATTTTAAAGAAAAACCCAAAAGACCTTTTAGTTGATATATAATATAATTAAATTTAAAAGTAACGGGGAGTGGAGAGCTGATGAAAATTCTTGTTGTTGAAGATGACCAGATGATTAGGGAAGGCATATGTGAATATTTGGTCGAATTTGGATACAGTGTAATAGAGGCTAGTGACGGTAGTGAAGCCCTTGACAGCTTCAGTGAGTCCGTGAATTTGGTAATACTCGATATTCAGATACCATTCATAAATGGTCTTGATGTGCTCAAAGAGATTAGGAAGAAAAGCAATTTGCCGATTTTGATATTGACTGCCTTCAGCGATGAGGACTACAAAATAGAGGCATTCACTCATTTGGCGGACGGCTACATTGAAAAGCCGTTCTCGCTCCCGCTTTTGAAGGTTAGGGTAGATTCACTGATAGAAAAATATTTTGGGCAAACAGAAAAGTTTGAATATAATGATACAGAGGTTGACTTCACGGGATACACGGCTTCTGTAAATGGTAGAACAGTAGATGTCAATGCAAAGGAGATTGAGATATTAAGATGCCTTTTGAAAAATGAGGGGCAGGCACTCACGAGGTCTCAGATAATAGATAACGTATGGAAGGAAACTGACGATATACCATTTGACCGTGTTATAGATGTATATATCAAGGAGCTCAGAAAGAAACTGAAGCTTGACTGCATAGTAACCATTAGGAATGTAGGCTATAAGTTGGTGAGAAAATGAAGAATCTGAAGATATTGCCGAAGATGTTTCTCCAGACCTTTGTGCTTCTGAGCGTGATAATATTATTGATACATTTGTCTATGTTCTTGATTTTCCCAAAGACATATTTGCAGAGCCGTAAGGCTGAAATAAACTCAAAGGCTGACGAGATAGCTGAGCAAATGGATGGTAAGGACCTGCTGTATATTGAGGAATACCTTGACGTGTTTTCAGAGACTGGAGAGATTAAGGGCTTTATAAGAGGTCGTGGCGGAGATAACGAAGTAAAGGTCAAAGATAATATAGATTTTGACCCAAAGAGCGAGAACAACTCTATTGTGATTGAAGAGCGAAAAATCAATCTGAATACGGGCGATGAAGCATATATTCAGTTTGTTTCGACAGCAGATATGAATAGGGAAGCAAAAGATTTGAGTCTAGGTATCCTCCCATATTCGCTACTAATTTCCTTCTTTGTTTCCATTATCGTTTCTATAATTTACGCGAGGGCGATAAAGAGAAATATAGATGAAATCAAGGTAACTACGGACAAAATGATGACCCTCGATAAGACCGCTTATTTGACCGTCGATTCGAAAAACGAAGTGGGGGAATTGAAATCTCAGATTAACCAGTTGTACTCTACGCTGCTTGAATCCATAGATGACTTGGAACTGAAAAACAAGGAAATTTTGGAGCTTGAAAGGCTAAAATATAACTTCTTCAGGGGTGCATCTCATGAGCTAAAAACGCCTCTTGCCAGTCTCAAAATTATACTTGAGAACATGAAATTCAACATTGGAAAGTACAAGGACCGAGACGCATACATCACAAACTGCATTGAAATTGTAGATGGCTTAACACAAAATATTTCGCAGATTTTGCATATCTCTTCGATTGAGCATATGAAAAATGACGAGGAGCTTATTGAGATAAAACAGACCTTGCAAGACGTCCTGAAAAAATATGGGCTTCTCATAGATCAGAAAAATATTAAGATTAATAATTTTATGAATGATGAAAAAATCTTTATAGGCAGGTCTGCGCTTAAGATTATTTTGTCAAACCTTGTCGGCAATGCTGTGAAATACACGGGCTTTGAGGGAACTGTTAATATAGGAATCCAACATATTCATGTGGATAATCTGGATAACTCAGATAATGTCGAGGCGAACGGTGATGCTGATATAGAGATTCGACATATTAAAGCGGATAATTCCGATAATTCCAGTAATACTGATAATACCGAGGCTAACGACATTGAGAATAGGGATAATGCAAATAGCCATAATGCAAATAGCAATAGTGATAATAGGGACAATGATAATAAAGAAGTTTCTCACGAGTGCTGGCTTTGCATTGAAAACACCTATGACAGTGAGATTGAAAAAATAGATGTAGACAACATATTTGATATTAACTTCAACCTAAACAAAGAAAATAGCAGTGGACTAGGACTTTACATCGTTAAGAATCTATTAGAAAATTATAACCTCATGTACAAGGTTGAGAATAGAGATGGGATGTTTGTGTTTAAAATAAAATTAGAGGGCGATGATTAAGTCGCCCTCAGTTAAAATCTATTGAACTAAATGCAATTTAAATCTCAGCGATGACTTCGACTTCAACGAGAAATCCGCCTGGAAGATCGGCAGCAGCAATGCAACTCCTTGCGGGTTTTTCTTTTATATATTTTGCGTAAATTTCGTTGAATGCTTTAAAGTCGTTAATGTCCTTGAGGAAGCAAGTGGTTTTAACAACTTTATCAAGGCTTGAGCCTGCCTCTTCAAGAATGGATTCTAAATTCATCATCAGTTGCTCAGTTTGGGCCTCAAGACCATCTGCAAGCTTTCCAGTTTCGGGATTAATTCCACCCTGACCAGAAGTGAAAACAAAATTCCCTGAAATTATAGCCTGTGAGTATGGACCAAGAGCCTTTGGTGCGTTATCAGTATGTATCTTTTTCATGTTTCCTACCTTTCGCTTCCTTGATATCGATTACAATATCAAGCATTATATATGTCTTTTACTACGAATAATAATATCACAAAAGTAATTTTAAATCCATTTCTAACAAAATAATTTACGGCTGTGCAAATCAAGTAAAAAGGCTGATAACACGATATTACAATATAGTGATATACGCATCAACAGATTAGACAATAAACTTCTAAAATGATATAATCAAACGGTAAACATTGCATAAATATCAAATTTATAAGGTGGAAAAAATGACTAAAAAAAAGGTGTTCATAGTTATAGATATGCAAAATGACTTTATCACTGGACCGCTTGGAAACGACGAATGCAGGTCAATTGTAGAGGCTTTGAAGAAAGAGATTGATAAGAAACAGTCAGAAGGATACGAAATTTTGTTCACTCAGGATACACATGATGCTGAATATCTAAAATCTCAGGAGGGAAGATATCTGCCTGTGGAACATTGCATTGAGGGAACAGACGGCTGGCAAATTATACCCGAACTACGAGCATATGCTGACAACAAGAATATTTTGTTGAAAAAATCGTTTGGAAATTCAGACATAGGTAAATGGGTGGAAGAGGCTGCAGGTGGTGAACCAGAAGAAATTGTGCTTACGGGTGTATGCACTGACATCTGTGTAATTTCAAACGCCATGATACTCAAAGCATATTTTCCTGAGACTCCGATTAAGGTTATGGGGAAGCTTTGTGCAGGTGTTACTCCAGAAAGCCACGACAATGCGCTCAAGGCAATGGAGCCATGCCAAATTGAGGTCATATAGCATTTTGCGTATTTGTAGCATTTTAAATGTTCGAAATCAAGCATTTTGAGCGTTTTGAGCGTTCGAAACAGAACCATTTAAGCATTTTGAGCATTCGAAACCAAACAATTTGCGAATTTGGGGCGTTTTGGGCTTCAGAACCAACTAATTAAAGCATTTCGAACATAAAACTTTGAATATATGTATTTTGAATATATACGCTTGAACATAAGCTTTTGAAGCTTTGGGAGGAATAATGAAATCAACTGAAATTAGCCAATTCCAATTCGATAGGGATGACGTTAAGAACAAAATAGTAGCATGGATCAGGGATTGGTTTTCAATAAATGGAAACGAAAGTCCAGCAGTCGTTGCAATAAGCGGAGGTAAGGACAGCTCCGTGGTTGCAGCCCTGTGCATTGAGGCACTGGGACGTGAAAGGGTGTACGGTGTGCTTATGCCTCAGGGCGAGCAACATGATATTCAAGCTTCAAAGGACCTTGTGAAACATTTAGGGATTGAATACTGCATAATAAACATCGGTGATACGGTCAAAACCATAACGGAAGAAATTGAAAAATCAATCGAATCCAAAATCTCGAATCAGGCAAAGGTCAATCTGCCTGCGAGGATAAGGATGTCTACGGCTTACGCAGTTTCGCAGAGCATGAACGGCAGAGTTGCAAACACATGTAATCTATCTGAGGACTGGGTTGGATACTCCACCAGATACGGCGATGCAGCGGGTGATTTTAGCCCACTTTCACATCTTACAGTCCACGAGGTAAGAGAAATTGGAGAAGCACTTGGGCTTCCTAATCACCTTATATACAAAGTCCCTGAAGACGGACTATCTGGTAAGAGCGATGAAGACAACCTAGGATTTACATACGATGTGCTCGACAGATACATAAGAACTGGTGAAATCGACGACCAAGAAACTAAGGCGCTTATTGACAGAAAGAGAAAATTCAGCAGATTCAAGCTGGAGCTTATGCCGTCATTTAACTTTGATGCTCCGGTTAAAGCCGAAGATATAGATTAAAGGGGGTTACGCGTGAAGTTATCAAAAATTCTTAAAAATGTAGAATATAGAGTTATTAACAAGGAAACCCTAAATGCAGAGAATAAAGAACCGCTCAATGCTGATGATATAAATATTATTGACTTGACACTCGACTCAAGAAAGGTAAAGCCTGGATATGCGTTTTTTGCTGTAAAGGGCTTTGAAACAGATGGGCATAAATACATCCAAAAGGCTATCGCAAATGGTGCAGTTGCAGTTGTTTTGTCGGATGCAAATAGCCTGACTTCACAAAGCTTTGATGCAGATGTCAGCAAAGAAAAAACAGAATTTATTCTAGTGGATGATATGAGGAAGGCAATGTCTGACATTGCTGATAACTTTTATGACAAGCCAGGCGACAAAATAGTTGTCTACGGCGTTACCGGAACTAATGGTAAAACTACAACGACTAATGTAATACGCGATATACTTGAAAATGGCATGGCATCACCAATTAACTGTGGTTACATAGGTACAAATGGAATCAAATATGGGGAAGTCGAAATAGCTCCTAAAATGACCACTCCCGATGTAATCACACTAAAAAAATATTTATATGACATGGTAAATGCGGGCATGCGTGCAGTTGCAATGGAAGTAAGCTCACATGGACTGGCTCTTGGGCGAGTTGACGGTATCTCTTTTGATGTTGCTGCATTTACGAATTTAACTCACGACCACCTAGACTTTCACAAGACTATGGAAGAGTATTTTGCTGCAAAACAGCTGCTTTTTAAGGGTCTTTCTCCAAATGCTATATCCATTCTAAACGCAGACGATGAGATTACAATCGAAAGGTTGAAAGAAGTTTCTGGTGGGGAAGTATTTACATACGGAATGAAGGAATCGGATTACATGATTAGAGATCTGGTGCTTAGGGCTGATGGCAGTTCATTTACATTGGAAATTTCCGCGCGTGCCATGGATGCTCACAGGTCGAGGATAGATTCTCTTGTTATGAACAGCGACGGTGCATTTGGGAAATCAATTTATCAGATAGAAACCAATCTGCTTGCTGAATACAATGTATATAATTTGGTAGCCGCAATAGCATGCCTACATCAGCGAGGTTTCAAAATTGAGGATTTCACAGGCTGGCTTGATAATATAACTCAGGTAGATGGAAGAATGGAGTCTGTCGCAAATGATTTGGGGATAAATGTCATAGTAGACTATGCTCATACTGTTGACGCAATGGAAAAGGTTTACGATTTTGTCGAATCTGTTTGTGAATCACAAGAGAATTCAAATAGAGAAAGACCGAAGATTATCTCGGTTTTCGGATCTGCTGGAAAGAGGGACAAAACCAAGAGACCTTATATGGGCATAACAGCATATAATAATTCGGATTATGTTGTTATCACCGAGGAGGACCCTAGAGATGAAGATCCTGTTAGCATTGGAAAACAGATTAAAGGTGAACTTCCTGATGATAAGGTTGCCATAATCGCCGACAGACAGAGAGCCATTGAGGAAGCAATCAAATTCGCAAATAGGGGAGACTTTGTTTTGATTTTAGGAAAGGGTGAAGACCTTTTCATGGATAGAGGGGACGAGAGGCAAGTTTGGGAAGGCGATAATTTTGTAGCAAAGAGAATATTGGATGAACTCAGTTCAACACGCAAATCGGATAACTTGAACTAGGGGTATTAGTAATTTAAATTGACCCGCGTCTTTAGACGCGGGATTTTTTTAGTGAAAATCTATTGCCTTCAATTTGCTCAATTGCTTTAAGTTCTCTTGCAACTTTAATTGCATCATTAGCACCAGATACAAGTTTGCTACTTGAGCGGTTATAACCAAACATCTCAACCATCGATTTTGTAATTTCATCTTTGGTCATCGGACCGTTTTCTTGAATAAGATAGCATACAGCATTCTTTAGTTCATACTTGGATATCTCTTCAGGATTTCGCTGTTCTCGAATTCTATATGTCACATATTCGGCAGGGTCTGTTCCTTGATTCCATAAGAAACGGACTCCAGATTGTCTTGTAATTTTCACATCGGCTGCAGCTACAAGCTTATCTAAGTGTTCCGTTATTTGTTTACTTGCACGCCCAAGACTTGTTGTATTGATAAGTGTTTTAATGAGTGCTGGTTGACTAATTGGACCTTCAACCGCAACAATTTTTGTTATTGCATCTTTAATAACTTTCTTGCTCTGCCTGTCATAGAAGTTATCAATAGAAATGTAGGACAGGTCTTCATCAAAAGTCTTATATATTTCTTTGAAATAAACTATATCATCTTCACAGCTTGTATTATTGATTGTATGTTCGGGTCCTTTTGTAATAGCTTTTTCTTCTTCTTTTGGCTTTGCTGATTTTGCTACCTCTTTCGGCGTTACTGATTTTTCCAGCTGTACTGATTTTTCTACTTCTATTGGCTGTACTGATTTTTCAACTTTTTCAATTGCTTTGTTTTGTTGAGTTTGCTCTTTTGCTTTTGCTTCTGAAGGTTCAGTTTTAGGTACAAAAGATTGATTAGCGTGCGGAACTCTAATTGGAAGAGGTCTTATTCCCATGGATCTTGCTATTTGAACATCGATGCATTCATGATCAGGAATATCATTATCTGCTATAGCCTTAAGGGTATTATTGGCAATCTTCTTGGCTTCTGTATAGCTTATATCTTTGCCAACATTCATAGCAGTGCATTCTACAGCAACAAGCTGACCATCTTCGATATATTTTTGAATTAATTTTGCATCTGATAATACTGGTTCTTGCAATCTTCCTTTTGAGTTAAGCCATACACCTGCAAAAATATGTCCAGGTGCTGTAATAAGAACAGGGTGTAATCCGAATGATTCCAAGCAAGATGCAAACAGGATTGTCATATCCATACAAGTAGCGAATTTTTCTTCAAATATCGTTTCACATAGTCTGATCCTCTGTGGTCCGAAGAAACTTGCTGGAGGATTAGAATATATGATATTAGCTTCTTTAACCGCATTATATACAGCTCCAATCATTTGTTCTACTCGTTTACTATCACTCTGATAACCTTCTAAAGACGGATTCATTCCATTAACTAGCATCCATTTTGAGGCATTTTTCAAAATAGAAATAATATTCGGATGGTTAGGTGTCATATATGCTGGGAGTAATATCAAGGCTGCATTCCACTGATTGTATGGGCAGATAGTGATTCTTCCTGTTGATTCAGCCGCTACTTTTCCATTAACAAGGAGTCTATATGTTGCCGTACAAGTTTCGATTTCAGTAAGCATTTCAAGTTTATCAACATCGATCGTTGGATCATCAACTTCGAATGAAATGTTTTCTCCGGCAGGGACATCTCCTAGGAATACACTGATAGGAGACAAAATATTTGAAGTAAACTTTGCTTCGAATTGAATGTTCTTTAATGCTTTGCCAGATTCGTTTGAAACAAATACATCGCCTATAAGCTGCTCTTGACCATTGGAATACATAGAATACAGCAGTTCAGGATGTCGCATCAGATCCATATCAAATTTGCCATTTTTCGTAGCGTATAGGAATACATTTACTGGTCCTGAAGCATTCTTTTCGTCTTCATACATTACAGTATTCATCAGTTTCTTCATGTCCTCTGCAGGAGCAGGTTTAACTTTCATAAGACACTCTTCAGTATGAATTTCTTGTTCCTCTATGAACAATGTGAACCTAGCTTTCCCATTTCTAGTTCTCTTAATTTTCGAGTATTCTTCTAGATTAATCGGTGGATCATCGATTTCAAATCTTCCTTCTAGACCAGCTGAAAAAGTTCCTGCTTCATAATAAATAAGCCCTGGATCAATTATTGGTGGATCAAATTCGCAAGCAATCCGAACCTCTGGTAGATCTGCTTTACTATTGTTATTAATAAAACCATATCCAATAATCATTTCTCTGCCATTAACAAGATCGTCAAAATTGATTACAGGCTGTCCCTCGCAGCAGAAATCTACTCTTTTTTTCTTGTCTACAGTTAACATAATGTCTATAGGTTTTTGTTCTTGAGGCGTTTTTCCTGCTTTTTTTGCTGCTGAGGCCACTTTTATATTTTCAGCTATATTTTGTGGGTTTCTCAAGCGCTGAGAATTGGAATTAGCAGAGGCATGAGGCTTTTTTAGACCTGATTTTTCGGCTTCTGTCTTTAATATCTCTATATCAATCATATCCTTAAGTTGTTTTGTTGTTCTGTTCTTTGCTGAATACATTGATTGAAGTCCCATGTCCAATCCTGCTCTAGCCCAGCAGTAAGTACAAACTAAGCCATCTGAAATAACAATCTTGCCTTTTAATAAGCCTAGTTTTTTGCCGCATATTGAACAATTCTTAGCCATGAATGCTGCCACCTTTCATATTAAAGTCCTTATTGTCGCTTTTAAAATTCATTGCCTATATACCGCTTTTGTTCTGCGAGCCATTAATTGACGTCTTTACGACAGAATGCGTATAAAGTATTATAGGCATATCTATTGCCACTATTATAGTTCATAATATAATGACAGTAAATAATAGAATGGCTAAATGTTAGTGATTAATATAGTTTGTTAAAAAAACAGGCCTAAGCCTGCTCTTTATTCTTATATCTCTTGATTTTACCTGTTGTAGTCTTCTCCATGGGCTGATCCGTTAGAATCAATCTTCGGATGTTTTTATATGAAGGCATTTCGTCGTTAATCTTATCTATTGCGAGTTTAATTAGTTTTTCAACATCTTCAAAGGTCTCGGCAGCATAGTGAGTTTTAAAGTATTCTGCATCGTAAACTATTTTAGCGGTAACTACAAGGTCATTTTTGCCTTCACCGCTGATGCTCCTTGACCCTGTGCTTCCCGTGCCGTCTTCTCTGGATTGACCGAAGACAAAGACCTCTTTTACAAATGGAAGATTTAGTATTAAGGCTTCAATTTCTTCTGGATATACATTTTTTCCATTCTTAAGGACTATGACATTTTTCTTTCTGCCGAGAATGTAGATATAGCCGTTCCTGTCTATCTTAGCCAAATCTCCAGTATGAAGCCAACCATCGACAAGCGTTTCTTTTGTTGCCTCATCGTTATCCATATAGCCAAGCATAACGTTAGGTCCCCTCGTAATCAATTCACCCACGCCCTCAGAATTTACATCATAGAGAGCAGTGTCTACGGAAGGCATTGATAAGCCACAGGAATTCTGTTTTTGGTATTTTATCGCTTCAGCTGCAACCACAGGAGCCGTTTCAGTCAAGCCGAATCCCTGTACAACGGTAATCCCGAAGTCATTGAGATTTTGCCAGCAAATAGGGTCAAGGGGAGAAGCACCTGAAATTATAAATCTAAGCTTGCCACCGAGCTGATTGATGATATACTTGAATATTTTTCTCCTCATATCTATCCCGATTCGCCTTAGGGCACGAGATGTGGCAAGTGCAGCGGCAAATTGCTTTTCTTTTCCTTGCTTTTTGATAGATGAAATTATCCTCTTATAAATCGCCTCAATCAAAATCGGAACACAGACAAAAAGCGACACCTGATATTCGATGAGATTTTTCTGTACATATTTAAGTCCGTCGCAGAATGCAGTCGTAACCCCACTGTTTATCATAACAATCTGTCCGCCCGAGCCGAAGGTGTGGTGATACGGGAGAAAAGCCATGTTTATATCGCCGCGCCTGATATCCTCAGTCGTAACGCAATCGTATGAGACAGACAAAATATTTTGTTGACTGAGCATTACGGCTTTTGAAGCGGATGTCGTTCCTGAGGTGAACAAAATAACTGCAAGCGATTCGGGGTCAATGATTTTCTCTCGATGCTTGCTATAGCCTGAGTTTACGAGCTCTGTGCCTGCTTCAATAATTGATGGCATATCTTCCATTGATATAAAGTTAATACTGTTACCGAAGTGTTCTCTAAGCTCGTCAACTAATTTTGATTTTTCCTTATCATAAACCAGAGTTTTTGATTTGCTCCTTTCAAGCGAGCTTATCGTTTCGCTGGCAGGCAAATCTTTGTCGAGCGGTACGGCTATGTTTCCATATGTCAATATGGCCATGTATGTAGTAAACCATTCGTATGAGTTCTTACCGATGATTGCGATAGGCTCATCTTGGAATGATTTTGATGAAAGAAATGCAGAAAAAGTATAGACATCATGAGCAAATTCTTGGAAAGAAATATATCTGTACTGTGCCGATACGGTTTTTGTTTCACGTCTTTCTTTGATAATGAAGGCTATATCATTTGCGTACCTACCACAGTAATAATCGATAAAATCTCTGAAGTTATCCTTATATTCGTATTTATTAACCCTTGGTAGCTTCTTGCTGATTTTTATATTATCATTCATTTTGTATCCTCTTTTGTCTTGGAGTTAGTTATACTGAAACATTGTTTTAAAACAAATTTTTTGTCACAAAATCAATCTAGTTATGATAACCATGTTATACGATTATAATGACGTTGTCAAGCCTTGACTGCAAATTTATATCAGGTTATAATGATTTAGGTATATAATAAATCAATTTTAATTTGGTGTTATCGTACTAATAATGTGCTATGTTTTATTAAAGGCGGATTCTTAATTAGGTAAGGTGAATATATGCAAGATAAAGATAAAGTGAAAGAATATATAATTGTACTACCTCGATGGGATGAACTGCCGGATATTTCATTATATCTTGAGCAGGTCCTTGAACTAGTCAATGGAAATTTGGAGAAATATCTTGAGGGCGATAAGAACGGAAGAATATTAACGCAGACAATGGTAAATAATTATGTCAAGCATGGTTTTATTCAGTCACCTGTAAAGAAGCGTTACGACAAAACAGCTTTGGCTTCTCTCATTGCAATAGCAGTCCTAAAGGATATTTTTACCATAAAGGAAATCTCGCAGCTGATTAGTCTGGCAATAGATGCGAGCAATCCCGAGGAATCATATAATTATTTCTGCCAGCTCGTAGAAGAAACAACAGAAAACGTGCTGATGCAGGGGAAGCAAAATATTTTGTGCAATGAAAAAGACCCCAGAGGAATATGCTCATCTGCGGTCATGGCGTTTGCTAGCAAATACTATGTGAATAAGGTTTTTTTGTTGAAAAATGAAGCTAAGTAGCATTCCTAATAATGAATAAACGGAGGTGATGTATATGTTGAACTTATCTTAATCACGGAATAAGCATTCCCTTGGTTTATTTCACCCATCTATTGATCTTAGACATCTGAAATCACCTCCAAGCATTCTCATGTTAAAATTTTAAACTATAAAAATACGCGCATCCGTATTAATATAATAAATTATATACCATAGAAAACCAGATTACAAGATACTAATCCGCTATTTTGTGGTATAATGTAATGGATTATAAAGAAAACAATTTGTCAGCATTTATGATAGTAAACAGGAGGCCAGGCATGTCCGTAACTATAAATCTTTTAGCATCTAAATCAATATTCCACAGAGTTAGCATTTGCACCTTCCTTGAGAGCTTGCAGGGGATTGCAAGCACGGTTGTAAAAGGCAACTTCCACGAGGGCGAATTATCCACTGATATGAGGGCGACCCAAGAGTCTATCGATAGGCTACAAGCTATGACGATTTCCATCAAGAAGGCGGAGATGAGAAAGCATAGCGTTAATGACTTTGTGCCTATATTGCCAGTAGGCGACAGCGGAGCTACTCTCAGATTTATGTTGCCACTTGTCGGAGCACTAGGAGTTGGGGCTAAGCTTGTCATGGATGAATCGCTTTATAGAAGACCGATTATGACACTTGTGACTACGCTCAAGGAGAATGGATGTTCAGTAGCACTCGATGACGACAAAAGAGTTATAAACATAAGGGGAAAGTTAAATCCAGGAGAATACAGGCTTAAGGGCAATGTGAGTTCTCAGTTTGTGAGTGGTCTTATGATGGCTCTTCCTATACTAGATGATGAAAGCACTCTTATAATTGAAAAGCCTGTTATTTCAAAGTCTTATATCGATATGACCTTGAATATTTTGCAGGATTTTGGCATTAGCATTGCGAAGAAGCATGAGAGTCACGAAATTGTTGAATATACAATAATGGGAAATCAAATTTTCAGAGGCCCTGGTGAGTATAAGATCGAGGGCGATTGGTCAAGTGCTTCTTTTTGGCTTATAGCTGAGAAGTTAACAGGCAAGCCTCTCTTACTTCAAGGCATCAATACCAACTCTATACAGGGAGATAGCAAGGTCAGAGGTTTCATAAAGCAGATGGATGCTGAAGGTGATATTACAATCGATTGCACGGCCACACCCGATTTGGTCCCAAATTTGGCAGTTTTGGCTCTATCGAGAAAGAACAAAACACGTTTTGCGGGCATAGATGCGCTTGCAAGCAAAGAAAGCGACCGCATTAAGGGAATTGAGGAAATCATTTCAGCTGCGGGCGGAAGGTTCCTATATGAGGATGGAGATATAGTTATTGAGGGTGGTCTTGCAGAAAAAGACGATGGAGAATTCATATACATTATGACGCAGGACCATAGAATGGTAATGATGGCTGCTTTGGTTTCTCTAATTGCTAAAAGCCCTGTTATAATTGACGGATGGAAGTCAGTGTCAAAGTCTTATCCATCTTTCTTTAAGGACCTTAAGCTTGCAGAGATGGACGAAAAGGTTGGGCTGGCATAGTGGTTTTGAGTGAACGACAAGCTCAATTGGCATAGTAATATTGAAATGAAAGGATTTTAAGTGGCATCTTCAATAGGCAAAAATATAAAGATTTCAATATTTGGAGAGTCCCATGGACCTGCTGTAGGTGTTGTGATAGACGGTATTCCCTCAGGTACAAAAATCAACTTGAATGAGCTTGATAAACTTATGATGGAACGTATGGGAATGGATATACCAGGTACGACGGCTAGAAAAGAGCCAGAGCATCTTGAGTTTCTTAGCGGTGTAAGAATGGAGAATGATTATTCATGCTGTCATGCAACTGGAACGCCTATTTCTGTAATAATACGCAATGAGAATTTTAATTCAGATGATTATAGCAAAAATGAGGGTGTTTTAAGACCTGGACATGCTGATTTTACTCAGCTTATTAAGTGGGGAGAATATGCGGATATAGTCGGGGGTGGACATCTTTCGGGACGCCTTACAGCGCCTCTTGCTGTCGCAGGAGGCATATGCCTTCAGCTCCTTGCAAAGGAAGGCATCGAGCTCAGTGCCGGGCTTAAATCGCTTGGGCGGCACGAGCTCAGCTGTAAGGCGTCCGAAGCCTTCGGCAGCGAGGACTTTTGTTCTGAGATTTCTAACCTTGTCGAGGCTGTCAAGGCAGAAGGGGACTCACTAGGTGGAATAGTTTGGGTCAAAGCAAACGGTCTGCCTGCAGGCATTGGAGAGCCAATATTCGACAAGGTGGAAAGTAGGCTGGGGCAGATGATTTTTTCGATACCAGCGGTTAAGGGAATTGAGTTTGGAAGTGGATTTGACGGTGCCCGTACGCGGGGCAGCGAAAATAATGACGAATTCTGCCTTGCGAATGACGAGCTTTGCTTTGCGAATGACGAGCTTTGCCTTGCGAATGAGGAGCTTTGCCCCGCTAATGACGAAATTGGCCTTGCGAATGCCGAATTTTGCCTTATGAATGCCAAGTTTTGCTTTGCAGACGAAAACACGACCGAAAATCCTCAAGGCATTAGTCTAATCTCAAACAACTGTGGGGGCATACTCGGAGGAATAACAACAGGATCGGAGCTTTGTTTTAACGTTGCAATCAAGCCGACCCCATCTATTTCAAAGCCCCAGAAAACCGTAAACCTAAAGACGAAGCAAAATGTTTTGCTCAGCACCAAGGGTAGACACGATGCTTCTGTTGCAATTAGAGCAGTACCGGTTATACGTGCGGCTACAGCACTTGTTTTATACGATTTATTCATTGATTATAAGGAGAACCATAATGGCTGATATCAGAGAGTGCAGAAGAAAGATTGACAAGATTGATAGTGAAATTTCAAGACTGCTAGATGCAAGACGAGATGCTCTAGAGGATATTGCACACTACAAAAAGAAAAATAATATACCCGTGTTCGACGAAAATCGAGAGCAGGAAATATTTAATAAGATAAATGTCAACGATGGTATGGTATTCAGGGCTATACTCGATGCGTCCAAGGAATTTCAAGAAACAATTATCAAGGCTGGCACCTTTGGCCTGATAAGCGAGAAGCCGATAAGGAGCTTATCACCGCTAGTACACAGCTTTTGGGGAGACTACGAATATAAGCTATGCCCGACTAGGAGAGAAAAACTCGGAGAAATCCTGAAAGACCTGAGCTATGATGGCTTTAATGTAACAATGCCATACAAGGAGCTTGTTTTCTCAATGTGTCAACAGCATTCTCCAGAATGCTTTGCGCTCGGAAATGTAAATACCATCAAGCGTGAACTCGACGGCACCCTCACAGGATATAATACGGACTATTTTGGATTCAAATATATTTTGGAAAAGAACAAAATAGACGTCCTCGGGAAGAAAGTTGTTATCTTGGGTACTGGCGGTGCTGCAAAGACTTGCGAGGCGGTTTGCAAGGATATGGGGGCAGCAAATATTTATCTTGTTTCAAGAACTGGTCCTATCAATTACGAAAATCCTGATGATTACAGGGATGTTGAGGTTTTGGTCAACTGCACGCCTGTTGGGATGTATCCTTCAAATAAGGAGATGCCGATTGATATCAGTAGATTTGATAAGCTTGAGGCAGTCGTTGATATTATTTATAATCCATATAGAACAAAGTTGATTTTGACAGCCGAGAAAAGAGGTTTAAAAACTGCCACAGGTCTGGAAATGCTAGTTGCACAGGCAGGAAAGTCAGCTGAGATATTTTGTCGTGGGTCAATTGAGGATGGCGATATTGAGGATGTTATAGATAAGGTTCTCGGGAAGGTGTTAAATAGGTGCCTTATTGGAATGCCTGGCGCAGGGAAGAGCTTCATGGGCAGAAGAATCGCTAATGTTCATCAGCTACCGTTTGTAGATACAGATGCAATATTTGAGCAGAGATTCGGTCAGTCTCCGGCTGACTACATCAATGAATTTGGGCAAGATAGATTCAGGATAATGGAAAGTAATATCTATGAGGAGCTTGCCAAAGAGTCAGGACAAGTTATTGCCTGCGGTGGAGGAGTCGTTGAAATGCCAGAAAATCTTGAATACCTACGCCAAAACGGTGTGGTTATTTGGGTTAAGAGAGACCTTGATAAACTTTCAAAAAGTGGAAGACCTATTTCTCAAGAAAAGGGTTTAGAAGCTCTTTACAAGGAAAGGGCGGAGCTTTATGAATCGTGGTCTGACTTTGATATAAATAACAATGTAACATTCAAAAAGAGTGTGCTTGTGATAAACGGACCTAATATGAATCTTTTGGGCACACGCGAGCCTGAAATCTATGGTACCAAAACGTATAATCAGCTCGTGTCAGAAATTGAATCAAAGGCTAGTGAACTGGATATGAATATAGAGGTGTTCCAAAGCAACTATGAGGGTGAAATTATCGAAAAAATCCAAGAATCGAATCATTACTACGATGGCATAATAATCAATGGAGCTGGCTATAGCTACACATCCGTTGCAATTCTCGATGCGCTGAGAGCTATAAGCATACCTGTGATTGAGGTTCATCTTTCTGATATCGAAAAACGTGAGGACTACCGCAGGGAGAGCATTTTTGCTGAGGTAGCACAAAATAGCATAAGCGGAGAAGGCTTTGACGGCTATTTCAAGGCTATGGAGGAGCTTAATGGATAGCACGCTTCTGATTGTAATTGTAATATTCGCAGTATTACTCTTGACTGTCAACTATTTTGTGCTAAAAAATGCAATTTCCAAAAGTTCAAATAAGGCGGTGGACGAGAACGAGCTTGAGAAGCTGAGACTTAAGCTGTCGATTGATTTAAGAGAGCAGATTGTCCCTGAACTTAGAGAGGAAATTAGGCGGGCACAGACGGAGACTGGAGCCATTGTGACAGAGGGTATCAAGGGATATTCACAGATGATGGGAGATTTCCAGACTAGGAACGCAAAAGCTCAGGTAGCGTCGATGGAGGTGCAGACCAAATCTCTTGAATCGCAGGAACGGAGATTGTTTGAGCTCAATCAGAGGCTCGAAATGGTATACCAAAATCTCGGCGAGATGCAAAACATGGCGCGTGGAATGGAGGACATAAGGAAGGTTCTTTCTAATGTGAAAACTCGAGGAATACTCGGAGAAGTACAGCTAAAAATGATTCTAGATGAGATTTTAGCACCTAGCCAATATGAGGAGAATGTCGCAACCAAGCTCGGATCTAGTGACAGAGTAGAATTTGCCATAAAACTTCCTGAGGGGGTCATGCTTCCCATAGACTCTAAATTTCCAGCAGATATGTATGGAAATCTTGTGGATGCATACGAAAGCGGCGACAAAACAGCTGTAATCGATGCATCAACCAAGCTCAAGAACAGGCTAAAAATTGAGGCAAAGACAATTTCAGAAAAATATATTGATCCGCCGAATACCACGGATTTTGCTGTTATGTTCCTTCCTTTTGAAGGGCTATATGTTGAAGCTGTGAATCAAGGATTAATTGAAAGCTTTCAGAGAGATTACAAGGTGTGTATAGCTGGACCTACGACTTTTATTGCGCTCCTCAGCAGCTTGCAGATGGGATTTAAAACTTTGGCTATTCAAAAGAAGTCGAACGAGGCGTGGGCAGTGCTTTCTGAGGTCAAGGAGGAGTTTCAGAAATTCGACAGTACGCTTGCGAGGGTGCAATCGTCCCTATTAAAAGCACAGGATGAACTTGAGAAACTCATAGGTGTGAGAACTCGAGTGATGATAAGAAAATTAGATAAGATTAGCAATTTTGAAGAAAGTTTGGAGAAAAGTTCTGAAGAGAAAGCAAATGAAGCACCGCGAGACTTTTTAGAAAATCTGTCAAAAGAGAAACTATCAGCAGAAAGCCGCCGGAACCTTTATTAGACTAACTATCGAGGAGAATAATTTTAATGAGCATATACGCTATTGGCGATTTACATCTTTCACTTGATCCGAGAATTGACAAACCAATGGATATTTTTGGACCAAATTGGCGTGCCCATCATTTGCAGGTACAGGAGAACTGGCTTGCCAAGGTCAAAGAGGATGATACGGTAATCATCGTCGGGGATGTTTCTTGGGGGCTGCGTCTTGATGAGGCAATGCTCGACCTTACATGGATTAGTAAATTGCAAGGCTTCAAGGTGATAACTAAGGGTAACCATGACCTTTGGTGGACGTCAACAAATAGATTGAACACATTATTTGATAATATATATTTTTTACAAAACAAAGGAATTTACCTAGAAAAAGAAAACGTATATGTATGCGGAACACGTGGTTGGATAACACCTGGTACAAGGGATTTTGATGCGCATGACGAAAAAATATACAAAAGAGAGCTCCTAAGGCTCAAAATGTCGCTCGAGGATGTTGCAAATCAAAAGAAAAACAGACCTGATACCGAGGATGCTCAGGTTATAGCAGCAATTCATTATCCACCAGCAAGCAGCAAAGCTGGATCAGGTTTTACCGAGCTGTTATCGGAAAACAACGTGCAAAAATGTGTATATGGACACCTTCACGGCTTGAAGGATCAAAAGAATTGTATCAAGGGTGTAATTGGTGATGTCGAGTACAGACTGGTAGCGCTTGACTATATCAATGCGGATCCTATTAAAGTAAGATAGTCAGATTCTATTATGGGTATATAGTTAGTAATAAGGTTAATAGTTTGGATCGATCCGAAGGACAATTTGGATATAGTGTTAATCGATTCTGTGGATAAATGTGATTCTACGCATAAACAAAATTTTACAGATAAATGCGATTCTAAGGATAAATGCGATTTGGAGGTTATTAATATGAAAAAAGCAATTTTGATAGTATTAGATAGTATGGGTATTGGCGAATTGCCAGATGCTGCCAAATTTGGAGATACAGGAGCACACACCTTTAACCATGCGGCTGCTGGGACACCTGGCTTTTTTGTTCCAAACCTTGAGGAGCTTGGAATAGGAAACATCGATGGAGTAGTTACCGGTATGAGGGAGAAAGAACAGCCGGTTGGAGCGTATGGTAAGTCTATGGAAAAATCTATAGGAAAGGACACAACAACAGGACATTGGGAGCTTGCAGGAATTGAAACTAAAATTCCTTTTAAAACTTATCCAGACGGGTTTCCAAAGGAGTTCATCGACGCCTTTCAGGAAAGAATAGGTGTTGAGGTAATTGGAAATTATCCTGCAAGCGGAACTAAGATTATTGAGGAGCTTGGACCAGAGCATGAGAAAACTGGCAAGCCCATTGTGTATACAAGCGCAGACAGCGTATTTCAAATCGCAGCAAACACCGATGTGATTCCGCTGGAGAAACTTTATGAAATTTGTGAAATTGCAAGAGAAATGCTTGTAGGGGACTGGGCATGTGGACGTGTAATTGCAAGACCTTATGTTATTATAGATGGGAAGAGAAAGAGAACCTCGGACAGGCATGACTATTCTGTAACACCGCCACAAGATACAGTTCTTGACAATATAAAGGCAGCTGGGAAAAAAGTATATGCCGTAGGTAAGATCAATGATATTTTCAACGGCAAGGGCATCACAGACTCCGTGCATACAAAGAATAATATGGATGGGGTGGATAAGACTATTGAAGCCATTAAAATGGATTTTGAAGGTCTGATATTTACTAATTTAGTAGAATTTGACTCGGAATACGGACACAGGCGAAATCCAGAAGGCTACGGAAGGGCAATAATGGATTTTGACGAAAGGATTGGTGAAATCTGTATGGAGATGGGCGATGAAGATTTGCTCATTTTGACAGCAGACCACGGCAATGATCCTACGTTCAAGGGGACAGATCACACAAGAGAATATATTCCGATTCTCGCATGGGGAAAATGGATTGAACCGGGCAAGGATTTGGGAGTTAGAAAGACATTTGCCGATATAGGAGCTACAGTAGCAGAATCCCTTGGCGCAAAGCCGACAGAGCTTGGCACGAGCTTCCTCGATGAACTTAAGAGAACAAAATAGAGCAAAGAATAGGAATCAGAATAAATAAAAGGGAATGTAAGCAAAATAATGTATGGGGAGATTAAATGGGCGATAAGTTTGAAAATATTGATATGATTGAAATTATCACAAAGAAGAGGGACGGCAAAAAGCTGACAAAAGAAGAAATCAAATATTTTGTTGACGGTTACAGTGCTGGAGAGATACCGGATTATCAGGCTTCTGCACTTCTTATGGCAATATACTTAAACAAAATGGATGAGGAAGAAACCGTAAGCCTAACACAGTCTATGAGATTTTCTGGAGATACTATAAACCTTGATTCGATTAAGGGGATAAAGGTTGACAAGCATTCTACTGGTGGCGTTGGAGATAAGGTAACTCTCATAGTTGCACCGATAGCTGCGGCATGCGGTGTTCCAATTGCTAAGATGAGCGGTAGAGGGCTTGGCTTCACAGGCGGAACTGTCGACAAAATGGAATCGATACCGGGATTCAAAACTACGCTTGAGCCTGAGGAATTTCTGAAACAGGTTAATGAGATAGGTATTGCAGTAATAGGGCAGTCCGGGCACCTTACGCCGGCGGACAAGAAAATTTATGCGCTCAGAGATGTGACTGCAACAATCGACAATCTCAGTCTAATATCCTCATCAATCATGAGCAAGAAGCTTGCAGCGGGGTCAGACAAAATACTTCTTGATGTTAAGTGTGGCGAGGGTGCATTTATGGAGGATGAGGAGAAAGCCACAGAACTGGCAACTATGATGTGCAAGATTGGCAAGGCTGCCGGAAAGGAAACCATGGCTGTGATTTCCGATATGAACCAGCCTTTGGGACGTGCAGTCGGGAATGCCATAGAAGTAATTGAGGCAATAGATACTCTTAAAGGTAAGGGACCTGAGGATATAACTGAGCTTACCGAAAAACTCGCTGGCATAATGATTTTCCTTGGCGGAAAGGCAAAAACCAAAGAGGAAGGCTTCGAGCTTGCTAAGAATGCAATTCAAAGTGGAGCTGCACTAAAGAAAATGACCGAATTTCTCGAGAGGCAGGGCGGTAATATCAATGTTATTGACGATTACTCTCTCTTCCCTCAGGCTGAATATAAGGTGGAAATAAAGACAGAAAAATCAGGATATATCAACGGGATAGATGCTAAATTAATTGGCATTGCATCTCAGCATACGGGTGCAGGCCGTGCAAAGAAGGAGGATGAAATTGACTACGCATCAGGAATCTACATCGAAAAAAAAGTCGGGCAAGAAGCTTCTGTGGGCGATACTCTGGCTATTGTTTGTGGGAATAATAGAGAAAAAGTGGACAGCGCGGCTAGCGAAGCAAGAAAAGCCTTCAAAATTGGAGAAAACAGGCCTGAAGCTTTTAAGCTTATCAAAAAAATTATAGAAATATAAATTTAAAAATATGAATATTTTGTATGTAAAGCCAGAGGAGGTAGGTGAAAAGCAAATTCAGGTTATATCGCCTGAAGATATTCGCCACCTGTCTAAGGTATTAAGAGTAAAGGTTGGAGATATGCTTCCAGTATCAGACGGCTCTGAATGGGAGTATGTTGGTAGAATTGAAGAAATATCAGAGTATGGAATAGTTCTTTCTATCGTGGACAAGCAAAAGCATGGGCGAGAACTTTCATATCATGTTGAGCTATTTCAGGGTGTACCCAAGAGCCCGAAGCTTGAGCTTATCGTGAGGAAATCTGTCGAACTAGGTGCTTCGGCTATAACTCCTGTGTATATGGATAGATGTGTTAATAAGCCCTCGGGTAGGGAGGATAAGAAGCGTGGCAGACTTCAAAAAATCGCAGACGAAGCTGTCAAGCAGTGTCTTTCACCACGAAATCCAATCGTAAACGAATATATGAATTTTAATGATGTTTTGAATGTTCTTGCAGATTTCGATTTGGTTATATTTCCATATGAGAACGAAGAAAACAGAACACTCAAGGACTTACTAACAAAAGATTTTTTGAGACAGAAAGCCATGGACGATCTCGACAAGGCAGATGATTCAGAAACATCAAGTGAAAACGAAGCGAAAAATCTCAAGGCTGATATCCCTAAAATCGCAATAATTATCGGACCTGAAGGAGGATTTAGCACAAAAGAGGTTGACAAGCTAAGGTCGATAGGCATTAGACCCGTTTCTCTGGGCAAAAGTATTTTGCGAACTGAGACTGCTGGTCCTGCGACACTTGCGATGCTTATGTACGAATTTGAGTTATAGCAATTAAATACAGAGATTCAATATAGAAAATCAAGATAGCAATTAAACATAGTAATTATAAGATAGCAATTCAAAATAGTAATTTAAGACAGTAATTAGATATAGTAATTTAGTATGTCGATTTAATACCGCAATTAAGCATAGTAAAAAAATAGAATGGAGCAATATATATGAAGGTAGCCTTTCACACTCTAGGCTGCAAAGTTAATCAATATGAAACCGAGGCGATGAAGGAGAACTTCAGAGCCCGCGGCTATTTTGTTGTGGACGAAAACGATTTCGCCGATATATATGTGATAAATACTTGTACAGTAACGAATTTGGCTGACAGGAAGTCAAGGCAGTATATTCGAAGGGCAAAGAAGGTCAATCCCGACGGATTGGTGGCAGTTACGGGCTGTTACGCTCAAATGAAGCCGGATGAGGTATCGTCGATTGAGGGCGTTGACATTGTCGTTGGCACAAACAAAAAACACGAGATCATAGATTATGTGGAGAATTTTGCCCGTGATAATTCGAACTGCCATGTGCTGGATTACGACAAGCTCAGAATATATCAAAGCGACGGAATTGTAACCTCAATGGACAGCAGGACTAGGGTATACATAAAAATTCAGGAGGGCTGCAACAGGTTTTGTTCATACTGTATAATCCCATATGCCAGAGGGCCTGTGAGGAGTAGACCTATTGAGGAGATAATTGAGGAAGCGAGGCTTTTGATAGACCGTGGGTTTAGAGAAATCGTTTTAACGGGCATCAATACGGCGTTGTATGGGGAAGACCTAGGATACGACGGAATTGCACCACTTATCGAAAGCTTGGATGAACTAAATGGTGATTTTAGAATCAGATTATCCTCACTCGAACCAACCGTTATCGACACAAACTACGTTCAGAAGCTGTTTAAGTATCCGAAGCTATGCCACCATTTACATCTCAGCATACAGTCCGGCTCCAACAAAATACTCAAAAGCATGAATCGACGCTACGATAGGGATGAGTATTTAGCAATAGTGGATACACTTCGAGATTTTGATCCCCTGTACGGTATTTCGACGGATATTATATGCGGGTTCCCAGGAGAAACGGATGACGATTTTAGGGACAGCGTTGATATAGTTGAGAGGGTGAATTTCTGTAAGGTTCACGCATTCAGATATAGCCAAAGAACTGGCACGAAGGCTGCGGAGATGGAGAACCAAGTCGATGGGAGAACATCCGCTCAAAGGGCCGAGACTATCTCTAGGATAGCAGAAGCTGCAGAAAAAAAGTTTTTTGAGAGAAATATTGGCACCGTGGCAAAGGTTTTGGTTGAAGAATCCGACGGCGAGGCTATTAGAGGATATTCAGATAATTATATTAGAGTGTACATAAATTCGAATGATAGAGGTATAATGGATTCGCTTCAAACTGAAACGGTTTTTGGAGAGTTTGTCAATGTTAAACTGACAGAAATTTATAAAGACGGAATGAAAGGAGAACCGGTATGAGTGATTGTTTATTTTGTAAGATTGCTGAGGGAGAAATTCCTTCAAACAAGGTGTATGAGGATGAACAGATTGTCTGCTTTCATGACATTGAGCCACAGGCTCCTGTTCACGTTCTCATAGTTCCAAAGAAGCATATCAAATCGCTTGACGAGCTAACATCTGACGATGCTGACCTCATAAGTCATATAATGTTGAAAATCAAGGACATTGCTGCTGAACTTGGGCTTGAAGGTGGATACAGGACGGTAATAAATACTGGCGACGATGCCTTCCAAACTGTGAAGCATCTGCACTTCCACATACTTGGAAAGAGGAAGCTAACATGGCCTCCAGGCTGATTAATTATATAGCAAGGATATTTTTCGTATGATTCAGTCTGTACCATCACCTAAAGCGGAGCCTTTTAAGATGTGGTTAGCAGAGGCAGGAAAAAAAGAACTGACGAAACAGTTTACCATGAACTCAAGATAGATAGAGCTTTGGAAGTTTATGCATATGAAAGGTATTGTCCCACAAAATAGCATTGTTCCGACAAGATAGTATAATATCAAAAACGGAGGGATAATTCATGTACATTACAGTGAAGCAAACAGCTGAAAAAGGGCCATAGATGCTGATTATATTGCAATAAACAGTCATTTGCTATACTAGAATCAAGTTATTGTAAACATACATAACAAGAAATAATATATCAACAAGATAGCTATAAAAGGAATATATGTGGACAGAACATATACTTCCTTTTTTTGTTTCAATAGTCGCAGAATACTATCTAATCGGCTAATTATATAGTCGGGACATGAATTTACAATAATAAAGCATATGTAAAATATAATAATCTTTTAGAAGAAAAATAATCATAAAATCGGGTATTATGTAAAGGATTTAGATAATTCCTATATGCGAATATAACAACTTTGTGCAGATTAATTCGAACTTCGATTTTTGTGTAAATTTAGCCGTTTTTTTATTATTTTCTACTAGTATACTCAATAATTTTGTGGTATTATATGACCACGTTATTATTAAAAATATTTTTACTGAATACTTCGAGAGAGGAGGTATACCATGAGTAAAAGACAAAAGAAAGATTATTTACTGTTATTCTTATTAGTCAGTATCTTTTTTATAATAGGTTTAGTTGTTTTTCCAGTTTCAGCAAGTGCGGAATCTGATGATACTCAATTAAACATAGAAACTTCTTTAGTAGATTCTCGAAACACTGATGATGTCAATGTTAAAGAGAATACTGAAGTAAATAATATATCAGAAGCTTATCTTATTGACTCTGAGCGACCAGATAATTCACCTTCTGAATCTTCAGATGCTTCATCTTACTCTGAAGGAATACCTGAAAATTTAGCTGATGATGTTCAAGCCAATGAACAGAAAAATGAACCTCTAGAGGAAGGAAAAACTCTTGATGTAGATGAACTCGCAAAATCACCAATAGCTCTTGGTGACGGAGCAGGAACTTCTAAAAAAACTGTTAGAGTCAAAAACTTTGATGAACTAAAAAAGGCTATCGCAGACGCAGGTAATGTACCAACGACTATAATAATTACAGAAAGTTTTACATTGACTGAAGCTTTAACAATTGGCGAAGGTCAAGATATTACCTTAACTGCTGATAACAAAAGAGTAGAAGAGCCGTGGGAAAAGATTAAAGAACCAGCCGACTATAAAGACCAGGGCGAAACCAAACAAAGAGAAATTATTGAAGAGGGAAGAAAACGTGGAGAAGATGCTTTAAATAAAGCTGATCTTGACAAGAATCCACTTCCTAGTGAAAAAAATGGAGATATAATCATTAAGAGAGCGGATGGATTTACCGATGATTCATTATTTAAGGTATATGGTAAACTTACGCTCGGTACTGATAGCACAGCAATCTATATTGATGGAAATAAAGATGGTGCGAAGACAGAATTATCTAGTCAAGGCTCTGTTATAGATGTGCACGGCAAATTAATAATGAAAAATGCCGTAATAATGAATTCATACAATAAACACGGCTACACTGGACCTATTAAAGTAGGCAAGGGTGGCACATTTATAATGGAAGGTGGAAGGATTTCAAGTAACACTTCTTACGAGCAAATCGAAGCAGTAACTTCTCGTCCATATGCAGCAGGTGCAGTCTATGTGAGCCCAGGTGGAACCTTCACCATGAAAAACGGTCTGATTGACAATAATAAAGGCGGTCTTACAGGTGGTATATTCGCTGGAAGCCTATGGGGCTCTAAAGGTGAACCAGCTATAGTAAACATTGATGGTGGGATTATTGCTCGCAATAGTGCTGCAACTAGACTACAAATGGGTGGAGGCATTGCGGGTTTTCCAGCATCAAAAATCACGATAAACGATGGCATAATTGCTGGAAACCATTCTGATGACGTAGGCGGAGGAATCGGTATATCCTCGAGATATGTGAATAATCCTGTCAACATCTATAACAAAGAAAGTGCATACGTTCCGACCGACTACGATAAATTCATCAAGGAAAATAAGGCTGAAGCTAAAATCAACGGTGGTTTAATCTATAAGAACAAATGCACTGCAAATGGGGGTGGTGTATATGTCGATTCCAACGATGTCTACTTCGGAAAGACTATGATTTTAGATAACGAATCAGGTAACCTAGGTGGAGGTATCTATATCTCTTTCCCACCAATTACACAAAAGCTAGAGCATATTCTCATTACAGAGAACAAAGCAGAAGGCTATACGGATGCTTATGTAGGCGGTAGCAATGGAGGAGGAATCTGGAATTGCCCAACAGGATTTATACACATCGGTGACGGTCATAGTGTCTATGTTTATAACAATGAAGCGGGCAGCTATGGTCAGGATATTACTTTTGTCAAGAAAGCGTGGAACTTTGAATTAAATGGGAAGCATGTTGGAGGTGAGTTCTATTCTCATATTTCTCCAGTTACTGAAGGGAAAAATATTATCAAATATATCGAGGACGGACGCGGCAGGGAAAACGGCGAAACGATTCCTGGAAATCTTTCTTACCATACAACCTATAGTTACCTCAAGGCCGTATATAGTCGAACATTGATTCAGGAAGCTTGGAAAAATTCTCTAACATTTGTATTGGGCAATAAAGCCCGTAACGGTGGTGGTCTCGGATCTAATGCCAACCTTATAACTCCTGATGATAAGGGAGATTACAAAATTGAATTCCATAAAAAATGGGATAATAGTGTTGATAAATACAATGCGCCGACAACAATCAAGGTGGATCTATTTATAGTTCCGATTGACAAAGACGCAGATTATGTCAAGGCTAATTATGGCAAGGATAACAGCCTATTCAAATATGGTGAAATTCTACTCCGTGAAGAGGATAAATGGCAGAGTCGATTTGATACCAACTTCTACAACGGTGCCAATAAAGATAAAATCTTAGAAATGCTAGGCATCAAGGATTTTACAAATATAGGATTGCCAGCTGATACTTTTAATATGGACAAGGGACTCCCTTTCACTGCCGAGGAATTGGCAAAAATGGGATATAAGTACTTGGTTGTAGAACAAGGAACTAGATATTATGTGGAAGTGACAGAGCAAAAACCGACCGATGACAAAACAGTTGAAGCTGGTGTTCTGGAAATCACTAGAAAATATAACGATGATTATGACGATGAATCTGTGAGAAAAGACAAGGATGTCTATTTTTATCTCTACGATCCAGAAAAACAAGTCTTGACTAGAATTGGTAAAACTACAATTCATGAAGATGAAAATACACCAGGAGTAGGCAAGACAACCTTTACTCATCCGATACTACTAAAAAAAGTTTCAGAATACAAATATTATGGTAAAAATCGTAGGTTCACTGAATATCTGAAATACGGTTGGGATGATATGGTTGGATACTTTAATGAAGATAAGGGTTATGCTATTGTCATCACACAGAACGCTGACGGCACATTGACCATTGAATATCCTTACTTGTGGACAGATGACTATTATGGAGATGGTTTCTCGGCTCGTAAGCTGGAGAGAAACGAAGACTATGTCGTTACAGGAAATAGTTCACACATCTTTACACTAACGAACTACAATTGGGGTGAGCTTGGTGTCGAGAAAGGCTGGAAGAACATTGAAGAAAAAAATATACCTGATTCTATAGATATCTACTTGTTACTGGATGGCAAGCGTGTCCTTGAGGGATATGCCGAAGATGGCAATCCAATTTACAAAAAAATAACACTCACCGCCGAAGGCGAATGGAAAGGTAGTTTTAAGAATCTAGATCCAAATGCGTTGGCAGCAGGTAGATATTCTATAGAAGAAGACTCAGATCTATTTGCACCAGAGATAATCAACAAAGAAAAGGAAAAGTTCATAATACGCATCGGCTATGCAAATGAGTATCACGAAGAAGGTCAACCAGATAACTCTTACTATCTGACAAATCGACATTTTCCATCAGAAAACTATAAGAATAAAGATGGCACATACAACGATGTAAAATTGAATCTATATCTAGATGGGAAGAAAATACAAGAAGGAGTATTTCATTTTACAGTTAGAGAAAATCCAATAACTGGCGCTCCTTATGCAGAGCTTGAAAAGACATTTGCGTTTAAAGAAGTTGAACTGGAAACCTACGGTCAATCTATTCCAGTGAAATACTATGATGTTATCACTAATGAAACGGGACTTGCTGAGTATAATTTTTATCTCAGAAAAGATGAAAATGGAGTATACACTCTATATCTGCCGCGATTAGTAATAAAGGGCGTGCCATATGCAGATCTTTTTATAGCATATGGAAATAAATTTAACGAGATCTATCAGCGTTATGACCCAACTACAACCGTGAAGCCGTTAAAATCTGATGAACAATCGGCAGTCCAAAATGATTACCAGCTGCTGGTTGAAAACCACCCTGGTCCAACCCATGAGATTGAGATTTTGAAAAAATGGATTGAAGGAAGTAATCAAATACCAGATGAAATTACGGTCATTGTAACTGATGCAGAAGGTAATAAGCGAGAAATTCAAATAACTAAGAGAGATAACTGGGAGAAAACTCTAGAAAACTTAAAGGGCACACTTAGAAAGAATGGTTATTCAATCAAGGAAGTGAAGACACCTAATTTCACAGCTGAAATTAAGACTGAAAAAGCAGGACTTAAGATCACAGGCAAGGATAAAGACGATAATGAGATTACGCTTGATTACAATAACGAAGAACTTAAAAAAGTATTAGAAAGTGGCAATTACCGTTATGAAATTTTTGAACTTGAGGATAAGACTCTAGAATTTAATGCGGACAACATCGATTCATTTATCAAAATAGAAAAACAAAATGATGGCAGTTACATAATACGATATGCTGATATATTAAAGCTGACAGAGGTGTTTAGGATAAGCCTTGCAAACACCTATGAAGAACCTGAAGAGCCGCCTACACCGCCAGAACAACCGCCTGTACCACCTAGTGAAGTACCAGGAACAGGTGATGACTTAAATGTAGTTTGGTATGCTTTGTTATTGGCATTATGTGCTGCACTACTGGTTAATATTGGACGCAGAATAAAAGAACAATAACTGCATTAAACTTAAAACAGCATAAAAGAGAAGTTGCAGCATTAAACTTAATAATTGAATTTCGACCTTTGCGATCGACTAAAATCGATTTCTAAGGTCGATTTTTTTGCAAAAAAATGCCTATTGTGATAAAATATATCGATATATCTTAGATAGGATATACGTTAAAATTCAAACAATCACGCTGACATTTCAGCAAGTAATTAAGTTAAATAATCAACTTAGTAGCCAAATTAAAGCTTAGTCAAAAATCAAGGAGATATATGAGCGAATTTAAAAGAGATAAAATCATAAATATAGCCGTAATTGCACACGTTGATGCGGGAAAATCTACACTAGTCGATGCATTCCTTAAGCAGAGCGGCGTATTCAGGGATAATGAAGAGGTAGTGGATCAGGTTATGGACAGCGACGATATCGAAAGGGAGAGAGGAATAACCATCTATTCCAAAAACTGTTCGGTGCTTCACGACGATTACAAAATAAATATTGTAGACACCCCGGGCCATGCTGATTTCTCATCTGAGGTCGAGCGTATAATGAAAACTGTAGATACGGTAATTCTTCTCGTCGATTCCAGCGAAGGACCTATGCCGCAGACCCGTTTTGTACTCAAAAAAAGCCTTGAACAAGGGCTCAAGCCTATTTTGCTCATTAACAAAATAGACAAGAAAGATGCCCGTATTGACGAGGTTGTCGATGAGGTTTATGAGTTGTTCATGAATCTCAACGCTACCGATGAGCAGTTGGATTTCCCAATACTTTACGGTATTGCAAGGCAGGGCATTGTTGTTTATGACCCTAAGGATGCAGCGGATATCAACATAGGTGACGATAGTCGTAGGCTTAAACATACGCCGGAGGGACTTGGAGGGCTCAACATAGCACCGCTTTTTGAAACTATTGTCAAGCAATGCGACCCTTACCCAGACCTAACAAAAGAGCCACTTCAGATGCAGATTTCTTCGCTTGGATATGATGACTACATCGGTAGACTTGGTATAGGACGTATAACAAAGGGTATAATCAAGGCTGGTGAGCAGGTCGCAGTTTCAAAGTCAGACGGCGAAGTGAAATCGGCTAAAATTGGACAAGCATTTATATATAGAGGACTAAAGAGAGTTGCGGTACCTGAAGCACAGTGCGGTGATATAGTAGTCGTATCAGGCATTTCTGATATATCAATAGGTGAAACTATTTGCGATTCTGACAACGTTCAGGCGATGCCAAACATTGAGATAGAAGAACCTACAATGTCTATGAATTTTATTGTCAACAAGAGTCCATTTGCCGGGCATGTAGGTAAATACGTTACATCAAGGCATATAAGGGAAAGACTAAACAAAGAACTTGAGGTAAATGTTGGTCTTAAGGTTGAAGAAACTGAGACCACAGATAGCTTTAAAGTTTCTGGGCGAGGAGAGCTTCATCTTTCCATACTCATTGAAAATATGAGAAGAGAAGGATATGAACTTGCTGTTTCCAAGCCTGAGGTAATTTATAGAAAGGGCGAAGACGGTCGTAAACTCGAACCTATTGAAGAGGTTGTCGTAACGCTCCCAGCTCAATATTCAGGTACTGTAATATCAAAGCTTAATCTGAGAAAAGGCATGATGGTTCAGATGTCCGAAGAGAATGGATATAATAGGATTGAATACCATGTTCCTACTAGAGGTCTACTGGGATACCGCTCTGAGTTTATCAATGATACCCACGGCGAGGGAAGCATGGAAAAGCGATTCCTAAAATTTGACGATTATAAAGGGGAAATCGAGGGCAGAACCAACGGAGTTGCCATTGCAATGGAAAATGGTACCGCTACGCCTTATGCAATCTCAAATATAAGTGAGAGGGTTATGATGTTCATTGATCCTGGCACCGAGGTGTATGAGGGCATGATAGTTGGAATGAACTCAAGGAGTGAGGACATGGAGGTTAACCCATGTAAGGCTAAGAAAGCTACCAACATGAGGGCTGCTGGAAATGACGAGGCAATCAAGCTCTCACCAGCAAGGCATTTTACGCTCGAAGAAGCTCTTGAGTTTATAGAGGATGACGAGTTAGTTGAGGTCACGCCTGATGATATCAGACTTAGAAAAAAATTACTCAGAGAAATTGAGAGAAGAAGGGCATGATGTGTGATGGATAAAATTTCTAAATTTCTTGAGACAACTTATGGCGGAATGATTTTGACTGCCGTTTTGATACTAATAGTCGGAATAATAGCTATAAAGATAATCATATATGTCACGAAGCGACTACTTCTGAACTCAAAATTGGACTGTGCATTGCATGCCTTTGTTTTGATGGCGATGAAGATTGTTTTGTGGATTACGTTAATAATTATCATATTGAGTGCGCTTAACGTGCCTACAGTTCCACTTGTTACATTGCTTGGTGCAGCTGGTGCTGCGATAGCCTTGGCGCTGAGGGACAGCTTATCCAATGTTGCCGCAGGACTGATAATTTTGTTTTCAAAGCCAATCCTAAAAGGCGAGATAATAGAGATTGAGGAAAAATCAATGCTAGGCGTGGTTGATGCAATAGACCTTATGGCAACACACCTACATACTCTCGATAATAAAAAAATTACGGTTCCTAATTCTTTGATAATAAATTCCGTTGTTCTTAACTACTCGAGGGAGGGTAAGCGAAGGGTTGACTGTATTGCAACGGTAAGCTATGATGCGGATTTAGAAAGAACGAAAAAGCTGCTTAAAGATACAGTTTCCTCTTGCCCAGAGGTGATTAAATCTGAAGAAATTATAGTGGGCGTCAATTCACTAGCTGAGAGCGCTGTGATTTTAGACGTTAAGGCATGGTGCAGGACAGAAGACTATTTTGTTGTAAAATACTACCTTGAGGAAAACATCAAGAGGGCTCTTGATGAGGCTGGAATTGAAATTCCTTATGCGAAGTTGGATGTAAATATAAAAAAATATAAAATTTAATTGTTTTATTGCTTTTGAATTTTAGAATTTAACTATAGGAGGAGAGGGTAAAGTGAGTGAATTTAAAAGATTTAAAAGAGTTCTCGTTGCGAACCGTGGCGAGATAGCGATAAGAATTTTTAGAGCTTGCGCTGAGCTTGGAATTAGGACGGTTGCTATTTATTCTGAAGAAGATAAGAATGCGCTTTTCAGAGTGAGGGCTGACGAGTCATATCAGATTGGAAAGGGCAAGACGCCTGTTGAAGCATATCTTGGAATTGATGAGATTATTGAACTTGCAAAGAGCAAGGGTGTTGATGCAATTCACCCTGGATATGGATTCCTTTCAGAGAACGTGGATTTTGCAAAGGCTTGTGAGGATGCGGGCATTGAATTTATCGGACCTACACATGAAATGATGGACAAGCTCGGTGATAAGATTAAGTCTAAACTTGTGGCTGAGTCTGTTGGAGTGCCAACGATTCCAGGTGTTGAGAAAGCAATTAAGTCTGACAAGGAAGCTCTCAAATTCGCAAAGGTTTGTGGATATCCAGTCATGCTAAAGGCTGCTGCAGGCGGCGGTGGTCGCGGTATGAGGATAGTTAGAGATGAAAGTGAACTTATTTCTGAATACAGGAGTGCAAGAAGTGAAGCTAAGAAGGCGTTTGGCATAGATGATATCTTTATTGAGAAATATCTTGAAAATCCAAAGCATATAGAAGTTCAAATTCTAGGCGATAAGCATGGTAATCTTGTGCACCTTTACGAAAGAGATTGCTCAATTCAGAGAAGACACCAGAAGGTTGTTGAATTTACACCAGCTCTATGCTTGAGTGAAGCACAGCGCGAGGCGATATGCTCGGATGCGATTAAGATTGCTGGTGCTGTTAATTACAGGAGTGCCGGTACGGTTGAATTCCTACTTGATCAGGATGGCAACCATTACTTCATTGAAATGAATCCTAGAATTCAGGTTGAACATACGGTAACTGAAATGGTTACAGGTGTTGATATTGTACAGAGTCAGATTTTGATTGCAGAGGGCAAGAGTCTAGATGAACCTGAAATTAATATAAAGAGCCAGGATGATATAAAGGTTAGGGGCTATGCTATTCAGTGCAGAATTACGACAGAGGATCCTGCAAACGGTTTTGCGCCAGACACTGGAACGATTGAACTTTACAGATCTGCTTCTGGGTATGGAATAAGACTTGACGGAGGCAACGGATTTACAGGTTCAGAGGTTACGCCTTACTATGACAGCCTTTTGGTTAAAATTACATCATGGGCACTAACCTTCGATGGAGCAACACGCAAAGCAATCAGGGCTCTGAGAGAAACACAGATAAAGGGCGTTAAGACTAATATTGGATTCCTACTCAACGTACTCAATCATCCTAAATTCAGAAACGGAGATTGCAATACAGGATTCATTGGAGCAACACCGGAGCTGTTTGATATACCTAAGAAGGCTGACAAAGAGCTTAGAGTTTTGAATTATATAGCTGATGTTGTGGTAAATACTACAAAGGGAGAAAAGCCTAAGTTTAACGTGCCAGTGTTCCCCAAATTCACAGATGAGGAGATTTCAAAGCTTTCGGGCACAAAACAGCTGCTCGACGAGGGCGGTCCGACTGCCGTAGCCAACTGGGTTAAGAATCAGAAGAAGCTTTTGATAACCGATACGACTATGAGGGATGCCCAGCAGTCTTTAATGGCAACAAGAGTCAGAACTGTGGATATGGCAAAGATAGCACCCGCCGTTGCAATGTATGGAAAGGACCTATTCTCACTTGAAATGTGGGGTGGCGCCACATTTGACACAGCATTTAGATTCTTAAAGGAAGATCCATGGGAGAGACTTGAAACACTCAGAAACAAAATCCCTAATATTTTGTTCCAGATGCTCATTAGAGGAGCAAATGCAGTAGGTTACAAGAACTATCCGGATAATGTTATAAGAGAGTTTGTTAAGCTGTCAGCACAGAAGGGTATTGACGTATTCAGAATATTCGACTCGCTTAACTGGATAGAGGGGATGAAGATTGCGCTCGATGAGGTGCTTAAGCAAGATAAAATTGCTGAAGCTTGCATGTGCTATACCGGAGATATTTTGGACAGCTCCAAGAAAAAGTACAATCTCGATTACTATGTAAAAATGGCAAAGGCTCTTGAAGCTGAGGGTTCACACATAATTGGTATCAAGGATATGTCAGGGCTTCTAAAACCTATGGCTGCATACAAGTTAATCACGGCACTCAAGGAAGAAGTAAATGTTCCTATACACCTACACACTCATGATACGAGTGGAAACGGAGTTGCTACTGTTTTGATGGCTGCTCAGGCAGGAGTAGATATCGTAGATGCGGCATTTAACTCAATGTCAGGGCTCACATCACAGCCTGCGCTTAACTCAATTGTTTCTGCTCTTGAAAATTCCTCTTTAGAAACGGGTATCGATGTTGATGGAATACAGAAGATTTCTGAATATTGGCAGGATGTCAGACCAGTTTATGCAAATTTTGAATCTGATCTCAAGACCTCTACGGCTGAGATATATAAATACGAAATACCGGGTGGTCAGTATTCAAACCTAAAGCCTCAGGTTGAGAGCTTCGGACTTGGACACAAGTTCGAAGAAGTTAAGGATATGTACAAAAAAGTTAATATGATGCTCGGCGATATAGTTAAGGTAACACCGTCATCAAAAATGGTTGGAGATATGGCTATTTTTATGGTACAGAACGAATTAACACCTGAGAACATCCTTGAGAAAGGAAAGAGCTTTGACTATCCTGATTCAATCGTATCTTATTTTGAGGGTATGATGGGCCAACCCGAGGGCGGATTCCCTAAAGAACTACAAAAGATGGTTCTCAAAGGCAAGGAGCCTATCACATGTAGACCAGGAGAATTGCTCGAGCCTGAAGATTTTGATGCAATCAGGAATAAGCTAAGGGATGAGCTTGGTATCGAAGGTACGCCTATCGAAGTAATCAGCTATGCGATGTATCCGAAGGTGTTTGAGGATTATATAAATACACTTAAAAAGCAGGGTAGCCTCAGACTTATGGGCTCGGACGTTTTCTTCCACGGCATTAAAGTTGGAGAAACGTGTGAGGTTAAAATAAGCGAAGGTAAGGAGCTTGTCATAAAGCTTGTCGAGGTTAGAGAGCCACAGGCAGGCGGAATGAGAGATGTGGTATTTGAGGTGAACGGCAACAGAAGGACTGTTCAGATAAAGGATAATGATGTCGAGGATTCAGTAAATACCGCAGTTACTGTAATGGCAGACGAAGATAACCCGCTTGAAATTGGTGCAAATATCCCTGGCAAGATAATTAAGGTCTTAGCTAAGGTTGGCGACAAAATAGCTGAAAGCGATCCTATTGCAATCGTCGAAGCGATGAAGATGGAGAGCAAAATAATTGCAACGGCTAACGGAATTGTTGATGAAATGTTCATCAAAGAAGGACAGCAGGTTAAGGCAGGCGAAATGATTGCAATTCTAAGAGAAAAATAGATAATTTTTGTGGATTTGATTTTTAGATAGGGAGATTTTAATTTGACCGACGAATTTAAAGAGGTTTTGATTCCCGAGGATATTGACAGAGGTGAGCTTTTTGGGACTATGGACAAAAATTTAGACCTGATTCAAGAGTCTGCTTCTGTTGAGATTTTTCAGCGCGACGATCGTTTGCTGATTCGAGGAGAAGATGTTCATTTGGCTGAAGAAATCTTAAATGAATTTATAGAGGTACTTCAGTCAGGGGAGAAAATCGATGCTCAGAAAATAGGATATATAATACAACTCAAAGAAAAAGGCATGTCCTACAAGGAGAGCGGGATAAGCAAAAATATTGTATGCTTTACGACAAGGGGCAAACCTATCAAGCCTAAAACTTTAGGTCAGAAGGGCTATGTAAACAGCATTAGAAACAGAGATGTTGTATTTGGAATAGGACCTGCCGGTACCGGAAAAACCTATTTGGCTGTCGCAATGGCAGTTACTGCCTACAAAAATAAGGAAGTCGAGAAAATAATTTTGACAAGGCCTGCAGTTGAGGCAGGAGAAAATCTTGGATTTTTGCCTGGAGATTTACAGGATAAGGTTGATCCGTATTTAAGACCGCTCTACGATGCACTCTATGATGTGCTTGGACGAGAAACTGTTTTGCGACTAAAAGAAAAGGAAACCATTGAAATAGTACCGCTTGCCTATATGAGGGGACGTACGCTTGACAATGCATTCATCATTTTGGACGAAGCCCAAAATACTACGCAGGAGCAGATGAAGATGTTTTTGACTAGGATGGGATTCGAATCAAAAATGGTGATAACTGGTGATATTACTCAGATTGATTTGCCGAGCAATAGAAAGTCAGGACTTGAGGTGGCAAGGAGAGTTTTAAGAGATGTAAAAGGCATTGATTTCTGCTATCTGAGTGAGGTTGACGTTGTAAGGCATGAAATGGTAAGGAAAATTATAAGTGCGTATGACAAATATTATTCAAAAGATAAGGATGGTGAACGGAGAGGCGAATGAAGATAGTCGGCGATTTTGAGTTTGAAGATTTATGGGATACGTCAGCATACGAAACCATGTGTGAGGCTTGTGTTATCGCATGTGTACAGGAGAAAATCCCTGCAGACCGTGTTGAGGTAAGTCTGAGCTTTGTAAGCGAAGATGAAATTAGGGAGCTGAACAGGGAATATAGGGGAATGGACAAGGTTACTGATGTATTGAGCTTCCCGCAGTTTGAGCCAGATGAAGCAGTCCCCGAGGAGGGTCCGATTTTTCTGGGCGATGTTGTGATATGCTCTGATGTATGCAAAAGGCAGGCTGAGGAATACGGACACTCTGAAAATAGGGAGTTTACTTATCTTTTTGTTCACAGCATACTGCACCTTCTAGGATATGATCACATGGGTGAAGATGAGAGGCACCAGATGAGAAAAAGAGAAGACGGCATACTTGAAAGAGTTTTAATAGGAGGAAGATATGTCCAAATTGAATAAAGATATTTCAAACAAGGAGCTTTTTAGAATGGCAGTTGAAGCCGAAAAGAATTCCTATGCACCCTTTTCAAATTTCCATGTGGGCGCTGCCTTGCTTTCTGTAGATGGAAGGATTTTTACAGGAGTAAATGTTGAAAACTCTTCACTCGGGGCATCTATATGTGCTGAGAGGACGGCTTGCACCAAGGCGGTTTCTGAGGGTGCAAGAGAGTTTTCGAAGATTGCTATAAGCGGCAATGGCGGTGAGGCTTGGCCGTGTGGTATATGCAGGCAGTTTTTGTATGAATTTTCGTCAAACCTCAGAGTTATAACGGGCGATGACGAGGAACACCTGCAAGACAAGTCACTCAGTGAAATTCTTCTCAACGGGTTTAAGGTTGAGAGTTTTGAATAGTGGGAGAATAAATGAATAAATCAGCTTTTGTAGGCATAGTAGGCAGACCAAACGTTGGAAAATCAACACTTATGAACAGCTTTCTCGGCGAGAAGATTGCAATAACAGCCAATAAGCCTCAAACAACAAGAAACACCATAAGGGGAATTTATACATCAAATCAAGGAGATGACAAAACACAGCTCATATTCCTCGACACGCCAGGCATCCATAAGGGGAAAAATAAGCTCGGGAAGTCGATGACTGAAGCGGCCATAAGAACTTTCTCGGAGGTTGATATTTTGTTGTTTTTGGTAGACAGTAGGATTGACAAGGGTCCGGGCGACATGAATATTTTAAATATGCTAAAGGAAGTCAATACGCCGAAAATTCTCGTGATAAACAAAATAGATTTAATGAAGCCCGAGGATCTTGCTGAAACGTTCTCTGCATATGAGGACATGGGGATTTTTGAAAAGGTCATAGGTATTTCGGCAAAAGAGGGAGCAGGTGTTACGGAATTGCTAAATTCTATTGAGGGACTGGCAAAGACGGGACCTATATATTTCCCAGAGGATATGATTACAGACCATCCTGAGAAGTTTATCGTGAGCGAGATTATTAGAGAGAAAGCGCTGGAGTTCCTAGATGAAGAGGTCCCTCACGGGGTTGCAGTTGAAATTGAAAGCTACAAGGAGCTGGAAAAGCTGACGAGGATAAGTGCGGTGATTTACTGCGAGAAAAAGAGCCACAAAGGCATTATTATCGGCAAGCAGGGTAGGAAGCTTAAGGGCATAGGTAAGAGTGCGAGAGAGGACATAGAAGCACTTGTTGGTACCAAGGTTTTCTTGCAGCTTTGGGTTAAAGTTAAAGAGAACTGGAGAGATAGCTATTTTATGCTGTCGAATTTCGGATATAAGGATTGATATTAATTATAAGGGTTTATATAAATGTTGTTGCATACTGAAGCGGTTGTTTTGAAGCGGACGAGGGCTGCGGGGGGTGTGAATATGATTACACTCTTTACAAAAAAATACGGCAAAATTTCTGTAGCTTCAAGGCTTGGCTTTGGTGGAAAGCGTAGGTCCGAGCTGGCGATAAGTCCGTTTACTCTTGGAGATTACAAAATTTTTTCAAGCAGGGGATATTATAATCTTGACTCAGCGGATGTTGTTAAGAGTTATTATGCGATAGGCGAGGATATTAAAAAATACGGTGCGGCATCGCTTGTCCTTGAGATGACGGGAAAACTTATTGTTGAAGAACAACCAATGCCAGGACTTTTTACTATCTTAAAAACCTTTCTTGAGCTTATGGCGGATAGAAAGAGTTCACACGAAACACTGGTTCTAGCTTATGAAATAAAGCTTTTGGATAAATTAGGATATTTTCCACAGCTTGATGCCTGCGTATCATGTGGCACAAAAGAAAATTTGGATTTTTTTTCTATAAATAAAGGTGGGGTTTTGTGCTCTGACTGTAGACAAAATCAAGTTGATTCATTGATTTATGGTCTGGAATTTGATATTATAGAGGTGGTAAAATATTTTCAGAAGACACATTTTCGCAGATTTAAAAATATGGCTTTAAAGCGTGAAGATGCGATTAAAATTCAGAAGATATTGCGGGAGTATATGGCATATCACATGGATATTGCCAAGCTGATGAGCGACAGCTTGACTGCTGGTCTTTTCAGTAATTGATGCAGAGGATTTAAAGGAGAAAATTATGGAAATAACTTTAGAAAAGATTGAATTAGTAAAGGATAGAACAGGTGTATCTTATAGAGAAGCTAAGGAAGCGCTTGAAAGAAATTCAGGAAATGTAGTTGATGCCATAATATACATCGAAGATTCCGTGAATGGCATAGATTTTAATAATAACTATGCTGAGGGTAAGGATGTAATCAGTAAGTTAAAAGAGATAGTTGCAAAGGGTAATGCAACTAAAATTTTGGTTAAAAAGGACGATAATGTTGTTTTAAATATTCCAGTTAATGCCGGTATCATAGGCTCAGTAGTAGCACCTTGGGGAATGATTGCAGGCCTTGTTGCGGCATTCGGTTTTAGATGTAGCATAGAAGTTGTTAAGGATGACGGCAAGTCAATTAATATTACTGATAAGGCAGATAAGATTTATGACAAGGGTGCAGTGTATTACGGCAAAGCTGGTGAGATGTTTGATGAGGCGAAAAATAGAGGAGCAGAATATTTTGATGAGATTAAGGAAAAGACTCCTGCAATTTCAGATATGTATGATGGATTGAGAGACTTTGCATCTGACATCAAAGAAAAAATTCTTGATAGAGGATCCGATCTTGAAGTTGAATGGGAAGAATTCCGTGATGAAGCCTCTGAGAAAGCTGATTTAGCTAAAGAAAAGACTGAGGAAGTTGCTTCTGAAGCTGTTGATAAGGCTAAGGAAATGACGCATAAAGCAAAGGATGGCACAGATGATGCAGCAGACTCAGCGAAGGGTGCACTGAATGCTCTAAACGATAAACTCGATAATATTGAAAAGGAATTGGACAAATAAAAAATATGAGTAATGATGTGACGATGGATAAGTTAGTTGCCCTTGCTAAAGGTAGAGGGTACGTATTCCCTGGTTCTGAAATCTATGGTGGACTTGCAAATACATGGGATTATGGTCCTTTAGGAGTTGAATTTAAAAACAATGTAAAGCGGGCGTGGTGGAAGAGATTTGTGCAGGAAAGCCCATACAATGTTGGACTTGACGCAGCTATCTTGATGAATCCACAGACATGGGTAGCTTCTGGACATGTTGGTGGCTTTTCAGATCCACTTATTGACTGCAAGGGTTGTAAATCTAGATTCAGAGCAGACAAGCTTATAGAAGAGTATATGAGTTCTAAAGGGCTTCCTGAAGAAGTTGTGGATGGATGGACAAATAAGCAGATGGAAGATTATATTTCTGAAAATGAAATTGCTTGTCCAGATTGCGGAAAGAAGGATTTTACACCAATAAGGCAATTTAATCTGATGTTCAAAACATTCCAAGGTGTTACAGAAGAGAGTTCGTCTCAGCTGTATTTAAGGCCTGAGACTGCGCAGGGAATATTTGTTAACTTCAAAAATGTGCAGAGGGCTTCAAGAAAGAAGATTCCTTTTGGAATCGCGCAAATAGGTAAATCATTTAGAAATGAGATTACGCCGGGAAACTTCACTTTTAGAACAAGAGAATTTGAACAGATGGAGCTTGAGTTCTTCTGTAAACCGGGCACAGATATGGAGTGGTTTGAATACTGGAAAGAGTATTGCGTAAAGTGGCTCAAAGACCTAGGGATGAATCCTGAAAAAACTAGAATGAGGGATCACTCGCCTGAGGAACTTTCACATTACAGCAAAGGAACCACTGATATTGAATACAAATTCCCATTTGGATGGGGTGAACTCTGGGGAATTGCGAATAGAACTGACTTTGACCTAAGATCTCATCAGGATGTCTCGGGTGAATCGATGATATATGTTGATCCTGATGCAGACACGCAACTTCCAAAGGATGATCCGTCAAGAAGATATATACCATACTGTATTGAGCCTTCACTTGGTGCAGATAGGGTTGCCCTTGCTTTTCTAGCTGATGCATATTGTGAAGAAGAATTGACAGATGGAAAGGGTAAGAAGGATGTTAGAACATTCCTGAAATTACATCCTGCTCTAGCACCTTTCAAGGCAGCTGTTTTGCCTCTTTCAAAGAAGCAGAGTGAAGAAGCGAAAGAACTTTATGCGGAGCTGGCCAAGGACTTCATGATTGACTATGACGAAGCTGGTTCGATAGGCAAGAGATACAGGAGAGAGGATGAAATCGGCACACCGTTTTGTATATGTGTAGATTTCGATTCAGCTGAAGATAACAGCGTTACAATCAGAGATCGTGACACCATGCAGCAGGTTAGAATACCTAAAGATATGGTGAAACAATATATAAATGAAAAACTAAAATTTTAAAGGAGAAATAAGAGATGACGAAATTTGTTTATTCATTTAACGAAGGTTCAAAGGAGATGAGAGATATCCTTGGAGGTAAGGGTGCAAACCTTGCGGAAATGACCAAAATAGGTCTTCCAGTGCCTTTTGGATTTACAGTATCTACAGAGGCATGTAACAGATACTATGCCGAAGATAAAGAAATCTCCCCTGAGATTGTTGATGAAATTAAAGAGAAACTCAAAGAACTTGAGCAGGTTACAGGGAAAAAACTCGGAGATGCGAAGAATCCTTTACTAGTATCAGTAAGGTCTGGAGCAGTAATATCGATGCCGGGTATGATGGACACAATTCTAAATCTGGGACTTAATGATGAAACTGTTGAAGGTTTAGCTAAGCTTACGGATAATCAAAGATTTGCATATGACAGCTACAGAAGATTCATTCAGATGTTCTCAGATGTAGTTATGGAAATTCCTAAGTCGAAGTTCGACAAAGTATTTGACGACAAAAAAGCTGCCGTAGGTGCTGAGTTTGACGTTGATCTGAAGGCTGAAGATCTTAAGGATATAATCGTAGGCTTCAAGAAAATTTACAAAGAAGAACTCGGAAAAGATTTCCCACAGAAGCCTGAGGAACAGCTTCTCGAAGCCGTAAAGGCAGTATTCAGATCATGGAATACTGAGAGAGCTATTTTGTACAGAAAGTTAAATGATATAAGCGATGATCTTGGTACTGCTGTAAACGTTCAATCCATGGTATTTGGAAACATGGGTGATACATCCGGTACAGGTGTCGCATTCACTCGTTCTGCAGTTGACGGCAGCAAGGAAATTTTTGGCGAATTCCTTGTTAACGCACAGGGTGAGGACGTTGTTGCAGGTATCAGAACTCCAAAGCCTATTGCTGAGATGGCAGACGCTTTCCCTGATGTTTATAAGGATTTTGAGAGAATTGCTCAGATTCTTGAAAAGCATTATAAAGATATGCAGGACATGGAGTTTACAGTTGAAAATAATAAGCTGTTCATGCTCCAAACAAGAAATGGTAAGAGGACAGCTGCTGCGGCCGTAAAGATTGCCGTTGACATGGTTGAAGAAGGGTTAATTGATGAGAGGGATGCGGTTTCAAGGATTGAGCCTGCTCAGATTGACCAGCTTCTGCACCCTACGTTCGACCCTGATGCTGAGAAGAATGCAAAAGATATAGCGAAGGGACTTCCTGCATCGCCTGGAGCTGCTTGCGGTAAGATTTACTTCCATGCAGCTGACGCGGTTGAGGCTGCTAATGGTGGAGAGAAGGTTGTTCTAGTTCGTCAGGAAACCTCTCCTGAGGACCTTGCCGGAATGGTAGTAGCGCAGGGAATCCTGACAGCTCGTGGTGGTATGACTTCACATGCGGCAGTAGTTGCTCGTGGTATGGGTAAATGCTGTGTCGCTGGTTGCTCAGGAATCAGCGTGGATGAGCAGAATCTCAAGATGACTGTTCAAGGTCAGACATACAAGGAAGGCGATTTCATCTCTATCAACGGCTCAACAGGCGTTGTATACGAGGGAAGGATTGATACAGTTACGCCTGAGCTTAAGGGTGACTTTGAAACTATAATGAAGTGGGCTGATCAGATTAGAAGAATGAAGATTCGTGCGAATGCGGATAACCCTAGAGATGCTAAACAGGCTCTCGATTTTGGGGCTGAGGGAATTGGACTTTGCAGAACAGAGCACATGTTCTTTGAGGAAGAAAGGATTCCTGCAATCCGTCAAATGATTCTTGCTGAGACTGAAGAGGAGAGAAGAACTGCACTTGCAAAGCTGCTTCCTTATCAGAAGGGCGACTTCAAGGGAATTTACGAGGTTATGGAGGAAAGACCAGTTACAATCAGGTTGCTTGATCCACCTCTACACGAGTTCCTACCTCATACTGAGAAAGAAACAAAAGAACTTTCTAAGCAGACGGGCATTTCTTATGAGAAATTATCTCATAAAGCAGCAGAACTCCATGAGTTCAACCCTATGCTTGGACATCGTGGATGCAGACTTGCGGTTTCATTCCCTGAAATTGCCGAAATGCAGACAGAAGCTATCATCAGAGCAGCAATAGAAGTTTCTAAGGAAAAGAATATCAACATAGTGCCAGAAATCATGATTCCGCTTGTAATTGATAAGGCTGAAACGGCTAATGTAAAAGCAACTATTGTTGAGACTGCTGACAGAATTATTGAAGAAGCAGGTGTTGAGATGAAATACATGGTTGGTACAATGATTGAGATGCCAAGAGCAGCTATCACAGCTGATGAGATAGCTGAAGAGGCAGAATTCTTCTCATTCGGAACTAATGACCTTACTCAGCTGACATACGGATTCTCTAGAGATGATACTGGAGATCTAATTAAGGAATATGTTGAGAAGAAGGTTCTTCCAGAAGATCCATTCCAGTCATTAGACCAAAAGGGTGTTGGCAAGCTGGTTAAGATGGCAGTTGAGCTTGGTAAGAAGACTAGACCTAATATCAAACTTGGTATCTGTGGAGAGCACGGTGGAAATCCTAAGTCAATTGAATTTTGTCACAGAGTTGGACTTAACTATGTAAGCTGCTCACCATTCAGGGTGCCTATCGCTAGACTTTCTGCTGCACAGGCTGCTATCAAAGATGGTGATGAAGAATAGGATATAATTGTATAAGCTTCAAATATAATAATTTCAAATGATTCTTTAGTATTCGCCTTAGCAGAACGTAAAGCTTGCTCTGGCGAATATTTTATCCTTATAAAACGTGTAAGAAACGATATAATCGGTATAGTAAGATATAATTATATACGATATATGTTCAATGTAACAAAAGTAGAATAATATTAAATTTAATTGTAAATTTTGATTGTTTTTCAATTAATTGAAGGAGAAGCTATGAAAAGAAAACCGATTGTAATAATTATTGCTATGATGTTTGCATTTGCAAGTATCTTGCAGTTTAGCACATACCTTTTCGCATCAGCTGAGGAATTGCCGGACGGTGCTGATCAACCCACGGAAAATGAAATAATTGATCACAAAGTGGATTTAAATGAAACTGAGGGGATAGATAAGACAGTTGAAAATGCCGAAGATAAGTCAGATTCTTCGAAACTGATAAATAATGAATCCGAGCAAGATACAAACGATTTGGAAATTTCTGAATCCGATAATCCAAAGCCGGTATCAGGAGGTCCAGCAGTTATAAAAATAGGGGACACTGAATATCCAGATCTCAAGAGTGCAGTAGAAGCGGCACAAGAGGGAGATATTTTAACTGCGGTTGCGGATGAAATTTTATTAACAGAAAGTATAACTATTCCTGCTGAAAAGAAGTTGACGCTTGACCTTTCTGGCAAAACAATGATTATAGCTCAAGATAAATCATATTCAAGGATAATATCAGTTTCTACATCAAATCCAGCTGCTCAGGGTGCTTTCACCTTGAAAAATGGTAAGGTAACATCAAGAGATGGCGATGGGGATGGATATACTTCGAGCTTAATTTATGCTAAAAATTCAAACATAGATATGAATAATGTTGAAGCTTTTAACGTAAAGACCAATGTTTCAGGATCTATTCTTTACTTAGAAGCAAATAAGAATATTACTCTTAATATTAATAACTGTAACTTTCATGACAATAGAGCAAGTGAAAACGGAGGTACTTTAAAAATATCTATAGGCAATAAAGATGCTGAAGGTTCTGAAATAAATATTAAAAATAATAAATTCACCAATAATCGGGCAGAGGCTTTGGGACAAGTTATAAGAGCATCTTTTGGAGGAGCCATTTCACTGAGTGGTCCAGGGAAATATTTAATAAAAGGAAATGAGATTATAGGTAACGAAGCTTTTGCAAAAAATGAGTATAGCTCTGGAATTTATTATAGTTGTGGAGGCGGGATATCTTTGGGTGGAACATTAAATACTCATGGATGCGAAGATGTTACCCTGGAGGATAATATTATTTCAAAAAATAAAGCACAGTTATTTGGTGGTGGTGTATTTTGCCAGATGGAAAAAAGTAGTGATAAGCTTGCGATAAAATCTGGAATGTTCTCATATAATGAATCTGGGTACTCTGGTGGCGGACTTGATCTTTCACCTCATAATCAACCTTTCCTAGTTATGGATAATGTACTTATGACAGGGAATAAAGCTCCTACAGGTGCAGGAATATGGGCGTGTCCTACGGCTCGTGTAAGGAATCATTCTACTTTCGGCGCAGCAATAATCGGTAATATACTTGATCAAAGGGAAAAAACTGCATATAAGATAAGTGGTACTGATGTAAGGTTCGAGGGTTCTGATACTATATATCGTAGTATAGCAGAGCATAACAATCCGAATTATCATAAGGTAAGTGTTCAAGATCGAACTTTTCTGGGAAACAAGGTGGATTGGTATGCTGATGAGCCAGGTGCATTATATAAAGATGGAGATTTACCTTTAACACCAGATAAATATACAGATCGTTCAACATCGTTTGGACTTTACGGCAAAATGCTGGGTGATGAAGGATATGAAAATCATAAGAAATACTCAAAGATAATTTTTATTGGCAATATTGCAAAAGAACGCGGTGGTGCTATTGCCACAAATACGGATATAGATTTTGGACAGGAAAATCTCGAAGTTAATGTTAAGGTGACTAAAGCATGGAAAGATGAAGAAGGACATAAACTAACCAAAGACATACCTAAAGAAGTCAGTGTAAAACTCATAAGAGAAGATTCCGATGGTGGAAAATATGATTTGGAAACTATCAAACTCAATGATGAAAACAATTGGACTCATGTTTTTAAAAATCTTCCTTCGAAAGGAATATTAGAGGGAAAAGAAGTCGATTTTTCATATACTATTGAAGAGGTGAATGCACCTAAGGGATACGTTGCTGAGATTAAAACTTTGGAAGCAACAGAAGAAGCTCAATATGAATTTTTACTCGAAAATCAGAAGAAACCACCGGAGCCTAAGAATCCACCTGAGCCTAAGAATCCACCGGAGCCTAAAGCTCCAGAAACAGGCGACAACGATTCAGCCAATATATTATATGTTTCAGCTATAATATTTTCTCTTTTAATTATCAATAAGATTCTAAATAAGAATAAAATGAAAACAAATTAAAATAATATAATGCTTATTTAGTATTCGCCTGGGCAGGATGTAAAGCTTGCTCTGGCGAATATTTTTATTTTGCAAAAGTTAATAAAAAATTATATAATTAGATAAATAGAATGATTTGAGAGGATTATTATGGATAACATTATCGAAATGCTCAATATCACCAAGGAGTTCCCAGGGATTATAGCGAATGATAATATTACGCTTAAACTTGCCCGTGGCGAAATTCATGCACTACTGGGTGAAAATGGAGCTGGAAAATCTACGCTTATGAGCGTGCTTTTCGGAATGTATACACCTGAAAAGGGTGTTATCAAAAAAAATGGTGAAGAAGTTATAATCAAGGACCCTAATGACGCCAATAGCCTTGGAATCGGCATGGTGCATCAGCATTTTAAATTGGTCCAAAATTTTACGGTTCTACAAAACATTATATTGGGAGCTGAAGAAACGAAGAATGGTATTTTAAAGCTTTCGGATGCCAGAAAGAGAGTTGTCGAGCTATCTGAGAAATACGGACTGTTTGTGGATCCTGATGCTCTTATTGAGGACATAACAGTTGGTATGCAGCAGAGAGTTGAAATTCTCAAGATGCTATTTAGAGAAAACGAGGTTTTGATATTCGATGAACCGACTGCTGTACTCACACCGCAGGAAATTCAAGAGCTCATGAAAATCATGAAAAACCTTACTGCAGAGGGCAAATCTATTTTGTTCATCACTCATAAGCTTGAAGAAATCAAGCAGGTCGCAGACAGATGCACGGTCCTGAGAAAGGGGAAATACATAGGAACTGTAAGTGTGCCTGATACAACAAAGGAAGAGCTATCCGAAATGATGGTTGGTCGAAAGATAAATTTCATGGTTGAAAAAAAGCCGTGCGAGCCGGGCAAGGTTGTGCTTGATGTCCACCACATTTCAATTGATAAGAAGGTATCGGGTAAGAAGGCAGTAAATAACGTTAGTTTTAAGGTCAGGGAAGGAGAAATTGTCTGCATTGCGGGAATAGATGGAAACGGACAATCAGAGCTAGTTTATGGCTTAACAGGACTTACACCCCTAAACGAAGGCAAAATTACTCTATGCGGCAAGGATATAACGCAGGAATCAATTAGGAAGAGAAATCTTGCAGGCCTTGCACACATACCTGAAGATAGACATAAGTATGGGCTTGTACTCGACTATACTTTGGCACAGAACCTTGTTTTGAAATCATATTTTAAACAAGGCTTCCAAAGACTTGGATTTATCAATTTTAAAAAAGTAGAGGATTACGCTCAGCATTTAATTAAGCAATACGACGTTAGATCAGGGCAGGGTACCAAGACGGTTGCTAGAAGCATGTCTGGTGGAAACCAACAGAAAGCAATTATTGCTCGTGAAATTGGTGATGACCCTGAGCTACTCATTGCAGTACAGCCTACGAGGGGACTTGATGTAGGGGCGATAGAATACATACACAAGCAGCTGATTGCACAGAGAGATAACGGAAAAGCTGTTTTGTTAATATCTCTTGAACTTGATGAAGTCCTAAAGGTTAGTGATAGAATTTTGGTTATATACGAGGGAGAACTGGTAGCAGATATCGATCCAAAAAATGCGGACATCAATCAACTAGGTCTATATATGGCAGGTTCAAAGAGAGATGAGGTGGCCTATGAATAATAACAAGGTTTTGAGAGTACTGTCAGGAGAAGGCTTCAATAAGGCAGTCTCATCTATTATTGCAATTATTATCGGACTTTTGTTTGGATTTTTGATTCTGATTATTGCGAATCCTGATAATGCTGTTGAGGGGTTTTTGACAATCCTCGGCGGTGGATTTATGGGAGGCGGTCAAGGCTTTGGGCAGGTTCTTTACTATGCTACACCGCTTATTATGACTGGACTTTCTGTCGGTTGTGCATTTAAAACTGGGTTGTTCAACATCGGTGCTTCTGGACAATTCATAATTGGTGGCGCTACCGCAATATATGTTGGCGTATATTGGACGAGCCTTGGAAGCGTTCACTGGATTGTGGCTATTTTGTGCGCAGCTCTTGTAGGAGGCCTGTGGGGTGCTTTGCCAGGGCTACTCAAGGCATTTTTCAATGTTCACGAAGTTATAGCTACGATAATGATGAATTATATTGGTATGTACACCGCGAATTACATTATTAGTCACTATGCGTATGATGCTAATAGAAATCTATCAATGGATGTCGCAAAAACAGCGGAAATTCCGAAGTGGGGCCTTGATGATATTTTTTACAACCAGTTTGGTGCATACAAGGAAACGTCCTCGCTTAATGGGGGATTTATAATCGCTGTTGTAATAGCCATAATAGTATATGTAGTTTTCTACAAAACAATTTTCGGCTATGAGCTAATGGCTGTCGGACACAACAAAGACGCTGGCAAATATGCGGGAATAAATTCAAAAAAACAGATAATAATGTCCATGATAATTGCAGGTGCACTTGCAGGAATCGGAGGGGCTCTTGTATTCTTAAGTGGTCCATCAGCTAGACATATTGCTATTGTTGATGAGCTTGCGGTTGATGGGTTTAACGGAATTTCAGTTGCACTTTTGGGATTATCAAATCCTATAGGAATTATTTTCTCGTCGATATTTATCGGTTACCTAGACCAAGGTGGAACGTATTTACAAAGCCTGAACTACATGCCTGAGGTCATAGAAATTATCGTTGCATGCATAATCTACTTCAGCGCATTCTCGCTTTTGTTTAGAAAATTCATGCCAATGCTGATTAAGAGATTTAATAAGACTGATGACGCTGCAATTGCTAATCAGAGTGATGATATTGGAATTGTTAATAAGTCTGACGATGCTGGTATTGCTGATAAGTCTGATGATGCTGGCATTGCTAACGATAAAGTAGCAAATAATATTGATAATGCAAAATATGACGAAATAAAAAAAGCAGAAATAGGAAATACTGTTTATAAGGCAGAAACAAAAGGAGGGCAAGAATAATGAATGTAGTATATCTGATTGTACAACAGACGATGTTTTTTTCGATACCGCTCCTCATAGTTGCTCTTGGTGGTATGTTCACGGAGAGAGGTGGCGTAACCAATATCGCCCTTGATGGAACGATGATAATGGGAGCTTTCACCAGTATTTTGTTTATCAATAACATGCAGGATAGCATGAGCGGCACTGGCTTATTGCTGATAGCTTGTGTGATTGCAGCCTTGACAGGAGGGGTATTTTCCTTGCTTCTTGCATACTCTGCTATTAATATGAAGGCTGACCAGATAATAGGTGGAACTGCGCTGAATATGTTTGCTCCTGCATTTTGCGTGTTCGCAGCGAGGACGGTGCAGGACCTTGGTGTTCAGCAGATTCAGTTTAACAACACGTTTAGGGTTATGAAGGTTCCAGTTCTCGGAGATATTCCAGTTATAGGAAAAATGTTCTTCCAAAACACATATATAACAACCTTGATTGGAATAATCATTTTGATTATAGCAGTAGTTGTGATATACAAAACACGTTTCGGGCTGAGACTTCGTGCCTGCGGTGAACATCCACAGGCTGCAGATTCTGTTGGTATAAATGTTTATAAAATGCGATATGCTGGAGTATTCATCTCAGGCGTACTTGGCGGACTTGGTGGACTGGTTTTCATCATACCGACTTCTACAAATTTTGACTCTAATGTCGCAGGATATGGATTCCTAGCTTTGGCAGTAATGATATTCGGACAATGGAAGCCTATAAGAATTGCTATCGCAGCGGCTTTCTTTGGGTTTATGAAGACAATTGCAGCGGCGTATAATTTGATTCCATTCCTCGATAATCTTCCTGTTACAAGCGAATTTTACAAGGCAATACCGTTTGTTGCAACCCTCATTGTTCTTGCGCTGAGTTCTAAGAAATCAAGTGCTCCTGCTGCTGTAGCACAGCCTTACGACAAGGGTAGTAGATAAATGGCTCTTAAAGAATTAAATGAAATTTATAAGTTAATTGAGAATTTAAAGCTTCACGGTGAATATGATCGCCGTGGAGCTTTTGAATGTACACCGTATTGGAATGAGAACTTTGGAGAGCAAGACCAATACAGCGGTGAAGTTTACTGCGCTGATAATCTAGAAATTATGCGAAGTCTTACAGCGAGTGATTTCAAAGGAAGCTTCCAGATGATTTACATGGATCCTCCATTTTATTCTGGCGCAAAATATTTTTTTCGCAAGCCCGATGGATCAAAGGACTTAGCATATATTGATATATGGAATAATGGCCTTTGTGAATATCTTGAGATGCTAACGGAAAGGATATTTGCTGCAAGAGAATTGCTCTCAGATGACGGTTTAATCTGGATTCATCTCGACTACAGGGCGGTACATTATGTTAAAATTATAATGGACGAAATTTTCGGCATGGGAAATATGGTGAATGAGATAGTTTGGGGTTATAGATCTGGAGGTGCGAGTGGCAAAAGATTTGCCAGAAAGCACGACACTATTTTGTTGTATTCTAAAACAAAAAAATATAAATTTAATCCTCAAAAAGAGAAATCATACAACAGGGGGGCGCAGCCGTATAATTTTAAAGGTGTTCAGGAGTATGAGGACGAAAATGGTTGGTATACCCTTGTAAATATGCGTGATGTTTGGGAAATTCCAATGGTTGGAAGGACTTCAGGAGAGCGTACGGGATATGCAACTCAAAAGCCAGAAGAACTAATCAGTAGAATTGTTTTGGCTTCAACAGATCAGGGAGATCTATGCGGTGATTTCTTTGCTGGTTCCGGTACACTTGGAGCGGTTTGTATGAGCTTAGGGCGAAGCTTTGTACTATGTGATAAGAATGAAGATGCTTGCAGAATTATGGTGGATAGATTTCTCAAGAAATAGTTTAGAACTGTGTCTGTCAAGCATGCGGGATGTACAACCAAATATTTTTGTTTGACGTTGACTTATTTTGAGGTTATAATTATTTGTAGAATGTTAAGGGGTATTAGCTCAACTGGATAGAGTCGCGGTCTTCGAATCCGTCGGTTGGGGGTTCGAGTCCCTCATGCCCTACCAAAATAGTAAGCGTTGAACTTTATTTTGTAAGAAATGAATTGGCGCTTGTTTATAGCTTTGAGGGTTGTTAACACAACCCTCATTTTTATTTGTAATCAAAACAAGATTTCAAAAACAAAGATAGAGCGTGTTTCTCGCTGGCGCTTTCACTAAATTCATCACAATTAAAAAGCAGAAGATGTAAATGTTCTAGACATCTGAATATTCTACATATACTTGTTAACGCCTTTATCTTAAGTATATTTAAATTGACAATTTAATATTTATGATATACACTGATTACAGTTTTAAAGTCTAATGTTTAGTAGTGAAGGAGGGAAAATGATGACAGATAAAGGTTTTACTGATAAGGTTAAAGGAAAAGCAAAAGAAACCTTAGGAAAAGCAACTGATGATAGCTCTTTAAAGGCTGAAGGTGTTGTTGACCAGGTAGTCGGCAAAACAAAAGACGTTGCATCAAATGTGAAAGATGTAGCGGAAGAGTTAGCTGACAAGGCTAAAGATGCTATTGATTCAAAATCTAACAAATAATAAATTTTCATGTTTAATTAGATAATCAGCCTTCTCCGCCAGTTTCAAATGCCGTAGAAGGTGTTTTTTTAAATCAAGTATTAGTAAATAGGAGGGAATATGACAAAAGCTTTACTGGTTGTGAATCCTAGCTCAGGAGGAGAGAAAGGAAAAGAATTTGCACGCGTCGCAGAAGCGCGACTGAAAGAATTTTTTGATGAAGTATATGTAAGAGAAACCGAAAAAGAGGGTGATGCGGCGAATTTTGTTTCAGAAGCCGCCCAAAATAATTATCATAGCGTTTTTGTGATGGGAGGAGATGGAACTGTAAACGAGGGCATAAGTGGTCTGGCAGAAAAAGGCTACAAGCCGAAGTTCGGATTTTTCCCTTTGGGAACTGTAAATGATCTCGCACGAGCTTTGAATATTCCGTTAGATCCTGAGGAAGCGATAGCAAAATTCGATCCGAAATTGGTTAAGCCTCTTGATATAGGAAAGATCAATGACAAATACTTTATGAATGTTGTAGCTGTCGGAACTATACCAGAGGCTATTAATGATGTTGAGTCTGAGGACAAAACAAAGTTAGGAAAGCTTGCATATTTTGTTTCAGGACTCAAGCATATTGTTAGCAACAAAAACTATAACTTCAGACTGACTCTGGATGGAAAGCAGAAGGAGATCACTAGTAGCACGCTGCTCATAGGATTAACTAATTCTATCGGTGGATTTGAGCATATACTGCCAGAGGCAGAAGTGAATGATGGACTTCTTCATCTCATATATATCAAGCATTCAAATCTTATTGAAACAATAAATTCTCTACCAGATATGCTAAAAGGCGTTGACGAGAGCACCTCGCATGTAGAGTATATACAGTTTTCCGAGGGGATAATAGAAATTATTGGTGAAAAAGAGAACTTAAATGTTAATGTTGATGGAGACGAGGGAGATTCTCTTCCTATAAAAATTAAAATATTACCTTCGCATCTAGACGTGTATTGTGGTGCTTAAAATTGGAAAAGTCTAAACCTACTATATAATTTTCACAGGTGTACCTGTCGGAATATTCTCGTAAAACCATTTAGCATCAGGCACGCTCATCCTCACACAGCCATGAGAAGCGGGTTTCCCTAGCTTTTCAGCTTCGCTTACAATATAATCCCCATTTTCATCTGTCGGAACACTGTGGAACAGATAAATACCATGGTCTTTAAATGACACCCAGTAGTTTGCACCCTCGCCAAAGGACGCAGCAAAAAAGTTTTCTCCTCTTTCATTTTCGATAACATAATCTCCAAGCGGTGTATTTGAATCGCCATCTAAAATACCTGTGGAAACAACAAAGCTGGTCAGCCTTTCGCTACCATCGTAAAGAAATGTCTTTTGGTTTTTAGTATCGACCAAAATTTTCAGATCGTTAACCTTTTCAAGATCGGGATAATCGCCTGTTGGTTTTTTCCATAAATTCTTATCATGAGCTTTCGCATCCCCATTTTCGTTTGATTTGTTTTGGTTTTCGGTTGTTTTGTTGCTCTGTGATGCTGATGAATTGCCATCCGTTGTAGATTTATCCGAACGAAGCACAAAATGACTGATCAGATAAAATATTCCCACAAGCAATAATATAAGTATAACAAGGAAAAGAATTCTATTCCTTCTCATTTTAGATCTACTAGTTTTCATAATCGAAAAATCCTTTCTCTTCTAATCCACAGATTATATCATGAGAGCAAAACAAATGCAAAATATAGTGGAAGCAAGAAAGTGGTAAACGCGGTTTTTTGATTTAAATTTGAATAAAAAAAGATTTTCTAAAAAAATATCTATTTTGGTTGACATTTCTCTGTAATAGTAGTAAAGTATAAATATAGTTAGCACTCCGATGTGATGAGTGCTAACAAAGAGAGGAAGGAGGCATTATGGAACTTACAGAAAGAAAGCTTAGAATTTTGCAGGCAATTATAAGCGATTATATAATGACTGCAGAACCTGTTGGATCCAGGACTTTATCAAAAAAGTACCAACTCGGTATCAGTCCTGCTACAATTAGAAATGAAATGAGCGATCTTGAAGACTTGGGTTTCTTAACTCATCCTCATACATCGGCAGGGAGAGTGCCATCGGATAAGGCATATAGACTTTATGTTAATGAGCTTATGTCAAATGCGGAGATATCGCCTGCGGAGAAGGAAATAATTGAAAATCAGCTCAGGGCGGATGTTAGTGAGCTTGACAAGACGATAAGAAATGCCGCAAGACTTCTATCGGAGATTACCAACTTAGCTAGCTTTGTAATGACACCGAGTCAGGAAGAGAATCGACTTGAATTTGTGAAATTCGTTCCTGTGGATCAGAACACAGTCGTGCTTATGATAGTTACCGAGAATGGGAAGGTTTCTAACACCACATTGCGACTGAGTGAAGGGTATAACGAAGAAGCCTTAGCTATTTTGTCGAAGAATATAACGTATAGATTCAAGGGAAAGAAGCTTAGTGAGCTTATCACTCAGAATATAATTCAGACATTTGAGAGCGACTTATCGGCTATAAACAGGCTTGAGGAATTTATTATGCCTGACTTTATGAGAACGCTTGAAGAAATGCTCGATGTGAGGCTTTATATGGACGGAATATCTAATATATTTGATTTACCTGAATATAGCGATATTTCTAAGGCGCAACAGTTCTTGAGGCTATTTGACAACAAAGAAAGGCTAAGTCGCAGTATTTTGAGCAGAGATAAGGGCATTGTCGTAACCATTGGAGATGAAAATCAGGAGGAAGAGCTTCATGATTATTCTCTAATTACAGCTACCTACAGCGTTGACGGACAGACGGTCGGGAAAATTGGTGTCATAGGTCCTACGAGAATGAGGTATGGTGAGATTACATCTATAGTCAAGTATTTGACTGATAATATTAACGAAACATTCAGTTTAGAAAGCTGGAAAGGAGATAGATTTGACAAATAAATTTGATGAAGAGCTAAAACAAAATAATAGTTCTCAAGATGATTCTAGTAAAGATGTTTATGATGCGTCAGAGGATGCAAAATGCGTCAATGATGAGGATGTAAGGTCTAAGCATTCTGATTATCAGAAAGGTGATTCAAAAGAAGCTTCCGAAGCGGGATCCGAAATGGATTCCGAAAATGACGAAAAAAATGCTGATGCCGATAATGAAGCGAGTGGAGATAATGGAGAACAGACATCGCAAAAGACGGAAGATGAGGAAGATGCAAATACCAAATTCCTTCGGCTGATGGCAGATTTTCAGAATTATAGAAAGAGAGCTGATAAAGAGAAGTCGGATATTTATGCAAGAGCAAATGAGAACATAATGCTTGGGCTTTTGACGGTTATTGATAACTTTGAAAGAGCAATTGAGCATGAAAGTAAGGATGAGAAATACGCAGAGGGAATGCAGCTCATTTTCAAACAGCTTATTGATGTGCTTAAGTCTTCTGGGCTTGAAGAGATAAAAGCCTTGGATGAGGATTTTGACCCAAACATACATAATGCTGTAATGACCTGTGACAGTGATGAACACGAGAGTGGCAAAGTTGTCGAGGTTCTTCAGAAGGGATATTTGCTGAATGGCAGGCTCCTACGTGCGTCTATGGTCAAGGTAAGCAATTAGCATATTGTTTGCAACAGAAATATTTTGTTGCATTTACGGTAAAAGCAAACAATTAGGGAATAATGTTTGCAGCGAAGATGATTTGTTGCGTGTTTAAGAGAGAAATATAGATTAATTTTAGAAATAGATATTTTAAACGAAATTAAGGAGGAAAAATCATGGCAAAAGTAATAGGAATTGATTTAGGAACAACAAATAGCGTAGTTTCCGTTATGGAAGGCGGAGATCCAACAGTTATAGCAAACGCTGAGGGGAATAGAACGACACCATCAATCGTCGCATTTGCTAAAAATGGAGAGAGACTGGTAGGAGAAACGGCTAAGAGACAGGCTGTTACAAACCCAGAAAGAACAATTGCTTCAATAAAGAGATATATGGGAAGCGATCACAAGGTTGAAATTGACGGCAAGGCGTACACACCGCAGGATATTTCTGCAATGATTTTGGCTAAGCTTAAGGCAGACGCTGAGAGCTATCTTGGAGAAAAGGTGTCAGAGGCAGTAATTACAGTGCCAGCATATTTCTCGGATGCGCAGAAACAGGCTACCAAGGACGCAGGAAAAATTGCCGGACTTGATGTAAAGAGAATTATCAATGAGCCAACAGCAGCTTCGCTAGCATATGGACTTGACAAGGAAACTGGATCGCACAAAATATTAGTCTACGATTTGGGCGGCGGTACTTTTGACGTGTCAATTCTCGAGCTGGGTGACGGTGTATTTGAAGTTTTAGCTACAAATGGTGATACCAAACTTGGTGGAGACGATTTTGACAATGCAGTGCTTGATTTCCTTGCAGAAAGCTTTGCAAAGGAGCACGGTGTTGACTTGAAAAAGGATAAAATGAGCCTTCAAAGACTTAAAGAGGCAGCAGAGAAGGCTAAGATTGAGCTTTCTAGCGCCCAAACAACCAATATCAATTTACCATTCATTACTGTTACAAACGAGGGTCCGCTTCACCTCAATATGGATCTGACAAGAGCTAAATTTGATCAGCTAACTGCCGACCTTGTTAAGAGAACAATAGAGCCAATGAAAAAGGCTATGAAGGATGCAGGCGTATCAAATAATGAAATAGAGAAGGTTATACTGGTTGGAGGTTCTACAAGAATTCCAGCAGTTCAGGAGGAAGTTAAAAAGGTTACAGGTAAGGATCCGTTTAAGGGAATAAACCCTGACGAATGTGTTGCTATCGGTGCTGCAATTCAGGCGGGTGTTTTGACGGGTGAAGTTCATGATGTGCTACTTCTTGATGTAACACCACTTTCACTTTCTATAGAAACCCTTGGCGGTGTAGCTACTAAGCTTATCGAAAGGAATACAACAATTCCTACAAAGAAAAGCCAGATTTTCTCAACCGCAGCTGACAATCAGACTGCTGTAGACATTCATGTTCTTCAAGGTGAAAGAGAGATGGCAGCAGGAAATATCACTCTAGGCAGATTCCAGCTTACAGGTATAGCACCTGCTCCAAGGGGAATCCCTCAGATAGAGGTTACATTCGATATCGATGCGAACGGTATTGTAAATGTAAGCGCTAAAGACAAGGGAACTGGCAAGGAGCAAAAGATTACAATAACCTCTTCAACTAAGCTATCAGATGAAGAAATTGAGGAGAAGGTAAGAGAAGCTGAGAAATATGCAGAGGAAGATAAGAAGAGGAAAGAAGAAACTGAAACTAGAAACAAGGCAGAAGCTTTAGTATACGATACAGAGAAGTCATTAAAGGACCTTGAGGATAAGCTATCAGATTCTGAAAAGTCTGAAGTTGAAGCTGCAAAAGAGGATTTAAAAAAGGCTCTTGAGGATGGAAATGTAGACGAAATCAAAGATAAGACTGATAAGTTAACTGAGAAGTTCCATATTATTTCTACAAAGCTATATGAGCAGGCACAGCAAGATGCAGCAGCGGCAGGTCCTGATATGGGAGCACAGGCAGGCAATGCAGGTGCAGCAGGAGCAGGAGCTCAGGGTACAGGCTCGCAGGCTGGAGGAGATAACGTTGTAGACGCCGATTACGAGGTAGTTGACGACGATAAATAAATCGATTAAATTATTCAGGCAGGATGATTTAAAGCAATTTAAGATAACAAAATAATGAGAATTCGGCGACCACTTGCTGGTCGCCATATTCCATGAGAAAGAGGAATTATGGCAGATAAAAGAGATTATTATGAGGTTTTGGGCTTGAAAAAAGATGCCAGTGACGAAGAGATAAAGAAGGCTTTTCGAAAGATGGCAATGAAGTATCACCCTGATAAAAACCCTGGAGATAAAAAAGCTGAAGAGGCATTTAAAGAAGTAAATGAGGCGTATAGTATTCTGTCAGATCCCGAAAAGAAGCAAAGGTATGATCAGTTCGGACATGCTGGTGTCGATCCGAATGCAGGCTTTGGTGGTGCAGGTGGCTTCGGTGGCGCAGGAGGTTTTGGTGGATTTGAGGATATTTTCAGCCAAATGTTCGGAGGTGGCTTCAGTGGAAATTCTGGAGGAGGCTTCGGTGGCTTCGGAGGCTTTGGCACAAGACCAGGACCGCGCCGCGGAAGAGATTTGCAGAAGGCTATTACAATTACATTTGACGAGGCGGCTCATGGTGTTGAGAAGGAGATTTCGCTTAATAAGTATGTAGTTTGCCCTACATGTAATGGTGAGGGTAATGAGCCTGGAACATCTAAGGTAAAATGTGGTAAATGTAACGGTACGGGACAGGTTACCCAAACACAGAATACAATGTTTGGTCGTTTTCAAACTACAGGTCCTTGTAGTGAGTGCGGAGGAACGGGAGAGAAGATTGAAACCCCTTGCCACGAATGTAATGGAAGTGGTAAGGTAAGAAAGACTGTAAAGCTAAATGTTAAAATTCCAAAGGGTGTTGATAATGATACTGTAATCCCAATCAGAGGTCAGGGAGAACCAGGAGAGATAGGCGCACCAGCTGGTGATTTATACATTGTCATAGCGGTAAAACCACATAAATTATTTACAAGAAAGGGAGATAATCTTAATCTTGAGATACCTATAAGCTTTGAACAGGCTGCATTGGGAGATGAAATTACTGTTCCTTCAATTGATGGAAAGTTGAGCTATACTATTCCAGCTGGAACTCAGCCTGGCACTATATTCAGATTAAAGGGCAAGGGTATGCCAAATGTAAGGTCTGGTAGATATGGTGATTTGTTCGTAAAAGTTAAGCTTGAGGTTCCTAGAAATCTAAGTGATGAGCAGAAAAAGCTAATAAAGCAAATGAGCGACAGCCTGACACCTGATAGTTATAAGGAGAAAAAATCATTTGGTGAGAAGATAAAGGATTTCTTTAGTTAAAAATGGTGCTATCGAATGTCGCGTATTAAGGTTAAATTACTGATAGCACAGTTTAATGATTGATATAATGGTTTGATTATTGCTGAATAACTGAGCCAGACAATTCGCTGAATTTGCTGATGATTAAATGTGTTTTTACAAAGCTTAAATGTAATTTTGCTAATGCTTAAATATATTTTTTGATGAAGAAGTATCCGATAATTAACGATATACCTTCGCTGAGCGTGCTGCTATACCACATATAATCAGGCGGCATAACGTTACTCATAAATAATAGAGCAAGGTATACAAATGCGAAACCGCGAAGAACGGATAGTGTTATAGCTTTCTTAGCATCGCCGTTTGCAGCAAGAAGACCAACAAACAAAAGATTTGCACCGAGTGCGATATAGGATATTGCATATTTTCTTATAGAAGTTATTGTAGTATCTAGGAGATGACTGTCACTTGATAGAAATAATAGTGATATCTGTCTTGGAAACAGTATACCAATACATAATGCAACTAAAGATAAACCTACTACGGATTTAATTGCGTAGTGGGTTATTTTTTTGCTAGAATTGAAATCATGTTTACCATAAAAATAGCTAACGAGAGGCTGCATTCCCTGAGTTAATCCAGCCATAGTTGAGGCTATGAGCAGAGTGAAGTAAGATATAATTGTATAGGTTACGAGTGAAGTCTCGCCTAGGCTTTTCAGCAGAAAATGATTATATAGGAATACAATGAATCCCGTTGAAAGCTCAGAAAGAAAGTCGCCTGTGCCAAGCGAAATAATTGAAGGTAGTTGTTTTATAAATATTCTGATATTATGAAAACGCACAAATTTAAGCTTTGCTTTGTCTTTTAGAAAGTGCGTTGTGAATAGTATTGCAGAAAACAACTGAGCAATTCCGGTAGCAAGAGCCGCACCTTCAACGCCCCACTGAAATTTAGATACAAAAAGCCAGTCGAGAAACACATTTGAAACCGCAGCAGAAATTACTCCATAAGTAGCTAACCTTGGAAATCCGTCAATCTTGACCAATACCTCAAAATGATATGATATCATAAAGAAAGGAATAAACCATATTATAATTGCAAGATAGCTATGCACATATGAATAAAGCTCATTTTCAGCACCTAAGAGGCGTGTGAGCTGAGGCAAAAAGATTCTGGATAAAAGCGCAAGCAATACCGAAAAGCAAATAATAACGAGAACCGTAAAAGTAAAGAGCTCCTTGGCAGTCGTTTGCTTTTCCTCTCCAAGTAAAATTGCAACCCTTGTAGATGTGCCAACCGCTAGGATGATAGCTAGTGCAAAGACAGTATTAACAAAAGGCATTGCGACATTTACAGATGCAAGTGCTATTTCGCTAACATATTTTCCAACAAAATACCCATCAACCATAGTGTATATGGAAAAGACCCACATAGCTGCAATTGATGGCAGTGCATAATTAAGATATATTTTCAATAATTTATTGTCTTTAAGGTTATTCTGAAAATTAGAATTCATTTTAAATTAATGTTCCTGTAAGATTAAGTGATTATTATACAATAAAGTTGAGTTATTTTGTCGTAATGATACATAAATTAACATATATATATTAACATGAATTTTATTGATATGGAAGAGTAAAATGGAAAAAAATTACAAATAATGTCATTGGATATTATATTTTACTTGAAATTTTCGAATAAAAATGATTTAATATAGTTAAGACTTAATAGAAATCTTTTATGTGAAATAATACTATTAAGGTATATTAAAGGAGGATAATATAATGAAAGGTTTACCAAAGTTAAGTAATAACAACAAGTGGTTTTTGGGAGTTTGTGGAGGACTTGCAGAATACTTTGGTGTTAATGCAAATATTCTGAGAGCATTGTTTGTACTCGCCGGCTTTCAGATTGTACCATATCTAATATTAGCCCTTCTGATGAGTTTTAATGGAGACGAATAAAATCAACCTATACTTTACGGCGTTACAATGATGTAAGCAACAATATTAAATATTTAATTCTAAATTACTGGAGGAGTTATGAAATTAGTTGAATTTAAGAATCCGGATAAGATTGTTTATGCAGATATTAATGAGTTTGCTGATAACTTCGGCAAAGAAACCGGAATTAGCGATTTGAGAGAGAAAATCGAAGCATTTAAAGCAAACCCTACAAAAGATGGCGAGGTGCTCAAGGGCACTAAGAGAACCGCTGTAAGACTTTTGATACCTAATCTTTACTTCGAAGGAGAAGAGAATATTGAGATGGGTGAAACTGTATGGGTATACCTCGGCGAGTTATACGAAATTTATTGCCTGTATTGGCCCGAAAATGATAATAAGTAATAAAGTGCTTTAATTGCATAGTCGAATCATGAATTTAACCTTAGCCAGTAATATTGCTAAGAAGTATTTGCCTCCTACTGTCTATGGGAGGCTATTGTTTTATGCAGCAGAAATACTTTGTTGTATGTAAATTGACCTGAACCAAACGCATCAGAAACATCCGTTGTATATAAATTGAGATGATTCAAACAGAGCAGAAATATCTGTTATATATAAATAGATATTAATCAAACAGCGAAGGAGCCAGACAATGAAAATTAAGGAAGTAGATTTAGCCTCAAGATTTTTTGAGTTTAGCGATTTGAAAGAATTGCTAAAATATTCAGCAAGGAAATACGGGGATAAGACAGCCTTTGTGACCAAAATAAAGGAGAAAGGTAGCAAGGCTGTCAGCTACAAGAACACAAGCTATGAGGAGCTGTACGACGAGATGATTGCACTTGGGACCGCTCTTTATGATATGGGATATAATGAGCGAAGGGTTGCAATTATTGGCGAAAATAGTTATCAGTGGTGCTTGGCATATTTTACAGCAGGAAGCGGAATCGGTGTAACAGTACCGCTTGATAAGGCTTTAGAACGTGATGAGATAGTAAGCTGCCTTAAGAGGAGTAATGCAACGATTATTTTCTACGATAAGAAATTGGAGAAGCTCATAGATGAGATATTTGAGTCAGGCGAAACCAATCTGGAATTTGCGGTAACACTTAATTTTAAGTCTGAAAATCCTTCTCGCCCTTCAGTTGACGAAATGATAGCTAAGGGACGCGAGCTAATTTCAAATGGGAATAGGGATTATGAAGATTTTCAGATTGACAGAAACAAAATGGCATTCCTACTATTTACATCGGGTACAACACAGCAATCTAAGGCTGTTATGCTCAGCCATAAGAATTTCATGAGCTGTCTTTACGGAATGTGCTGCGAAGAGCTCTTTTTTGTTGACGATGTGAATCTGCAATTGCTACCGCTTCACCACTGCTATGGTATGCTGGGATTGCTGACATTCATAGTTCAGGGAATGAAAAATACATTTTGCGATGGTCTTAAATATATCAACAAGAATCTTAAGGAGTACAAGGTTACTGTCATGATGAGCGTACCGTTACTGCTTGAGAGTATATATAAGAAAATTAACAAAGCAATTGCCTCTCAAGGGCAGGAGAAGAAAATCGCGTTTGCACTCAAGCTTTGTGATATGTCAGAAAAAGTTGGAATAGATATTAGACGAAAGATGTTTAAGCCGATTATTGATCAGCTAGGGGGACATCTCAGGTTTTTCATAAATGGCGCAGCTCCGATTGATCCAGTCGTGGCAAAGGGACTAAATGATTTTGGCATTCTTACGGTCAATGGATATGGTCTGACGGAAACGGCTCCAACGATTGCTAGTGAAAGCTATAGACACCTTAAGGCAGGCTCTGTGGGGAAACTCATGCCGAATGTTGAGGCAAAGATTGTGGCTCCAAATGATGAGGGCATTGGAGAACTTGTGGTTCGAGGCGATAACGTTATGCTGGGTTATTACGACGACGAAGATGCCACCAATGAAGTTTTGATTGACGGCTGGTTCCATACTGGAGATCTTGCATATTTTGACGAAGAGGGATATTTATTCATAACAGGAAGAAAGAAAAACGTAATTGTGATGAAAAACGGCAAGAATGTTTTCCCTGAAGAAATCGAAAATTTAGTCAATATTTTGCCGTATGTATCAGAAAGCATGCTATTTACTAGGAATAAGCATAGCGACGTGGTACTCTGGCTGAAAGTTGTTTATGAGGATGATTATTTAAAGGAACATAATATTACAATAGACGAGCTCGAGGAAAAATTCCAAAAGGATCTTGACGAGATTAACGATACTATGCCTGCTGTTAAGCGAGTGCATAAATATTTCCTAAGCGATAGGCCGACTATCAAGACTACAACACAGAAGACCAAGAGAAATATTGAAATTGAGGAAATCAATAAAGAATTGGCAGAGCGGGGGATTGACTGATTTTGTTTTGACGGATTGACTGGTTTTGATAAAAAAATAACATTTTAAATATGTTACTCAAATAGGCAAATTCATGAAATATGAGGAGGTTTCACGTGAATAATTTTACATTTTATACACCAACAAAGATTTACTTCGGCGAGGGCATGATATCTAATCTGCACAAAATATCTGACTACGGCAAGAGTGTGCTCATTGTATATGGCAAGTCAAGCATCAAGAAGAATGGTATATATGATGAGGTTATCGAAGAATTAAACTCAGCAAATATGGATATCTGTGAGCTTTCGGGAGTTGATCCAAATCCAAGGATTGATTCTGTAAGAGAAGGTGTAAGGCTATGTCGCGAGCACAAAGTAGACGTGGTTTTAGCTGTTGGTGGTGGTTCAAGCATTGACTGTGCAAAAGTTATAGCTGCTGGCACACTATATGACGGTGATCCTTGGGATTTGGTTCTTGATGGTAGCAGAATAAATAAAGCACTTCCAGTTGTATCTGTTCTGACGATGGCTGCTACAGGTTCTGAAATGGACGCCTTTGCTGTTATTTCTGATATGAAGACCAATGATAAGCTTGGTACTGGTGCAGATTGCCTTAAGCCTGTATTTTCAATTCTTGACCCTAAGTTTACATTTAGCGTTCCAAGAAAGCACACAGTAGCTGGAGTTGCTGATATCATGAGCCATACATTCGAAAACTATTTTGCACCTAACAAAGCAGCTTTCTTGCAGTCAAGGCTTGCGGAGGCTGTGCTTAAAACATGTATCAAGTACGGACCGATTGCGGCGGATAACCCAGAAGATTATGAGGCTAGAGCAAATATAATGTGGGCTTCAAGCCTTGCTATCAATGGACTTTTAAGCGAGGGGGCAGATGTGGCGTGGACTGTTCACGGCATGGAGCACGAACTATCAGCATATTATGATATAACGCATGGTGAAGGCTTGGCGCTTCTTACGCCTCATTGGATGGAATATGTGCTTTCTGAAGAAACACTTTGGAAATTCAAGGATTATGGTGTGAATGTTTGGGGAATCGATGCATCGCTTGGGGATATGGAAATAGCCAAGCTCGCTATCGAAAAGACTAGAGAATTTTTCAGGAGCATAGGCTTACCGATGAGTTTGTCAGAGGTTGGAATTGGCAGAGGAAAACTAAAAGAAATGGCTGATAAGCTCGATGGTAAGTTTGATGATAGCTTCGTCGCTCTCAAGCCTGAGGACGTTTTAAAAATATATGAGGCTGCCTTATAGTAAATATATTATATTAAGCATTATATGAAGCTGCTTTGTGATTAACAATAATATTGCACAAAATATAAAAGAGGCTATGTCGTGTAGTTATTATCATAACTATTGCTACTTAGCCTCTTTACAATGTTTAGCTTTGAGAGTGTGATGTTTTTTCTATAATACTATTATATGCGTATTAAATTGATGTTAAAAAAGAATTTTCAAACATAAATATTATTAAATTAGATATTCTTTATAAGATCCACCATCTCAATCAGCCCAGAAGCGCAGTCGAAGCCCTTATTTCCGGCCTTAGTACCTGCTCTTTCAATTGCCTGCTCAATTGTATCTGTTGTAAGAACTCCAAACATAACAGGTTTTCCAGATTTTAGTCCAACCTGTGCAATTCCCTTTGATACCTCAGCACAAACATAGTCATAGTGTGAAGTGGAACCTCTGATTACAGCTCCAAGGCAAATAACGCCATCATAATCTTTTTCCGCAAGCTTAGAAGCAATTAACGGAATTTCGAAGGCCCCTGGAACCCATGCTATATCAACATTTTCATCTAAAACACCATGTCTTAGCAAGCTGTCCATAGCACCGTCGATGAGCTTTGATGTAATAAATTCATTGAATCTACCTGCTACTATTGCGACCTTTAGTTTTTTGTTTCCATCGTTTGAAAGCTGACCTTGCAATGTTTTCATAATAAAATCTCCTTATAAATATATAATAATAAACAAAATCGAAATCAATAACTGTAATCTATTAGCTATATTTAATTAGCCATAGTCTATGAGTTTAAATAAAAAATAAATAGTTATTAAAATCTGTCTTTAAACTATTATTTAAAATAAAATTTAAAATTCTAGAATATGTCCCATTTTCTCTTTCTTTGTCTTTAGATAGAAAAGATCGTGTGCCGAAGCTGGCATCTGAATAGGAACACGCTCGGTTATCGTAAGTCCAAAATCAGAAAGCTCGTAAACCTTGTGTGGATTATTAGTTAACAATCTCATATTTTTAATCCCTAGATCCCTAAGTATCTGAGCACCAATATAATATTCTCTCAAATCACCAGGGAATCCCAGAGCCAAGTTTGCCTGTAGCGTATCCATGCCTTGATCTTGAAGATTGTATGCCTTAAGCTTGTTGATAAGCCCTATGCCACGTCCTTCCTGTCTCATGTAGAGAAGGACACCTCTGCCTTCCTCCTCAATCTGAGTCATAGCACGTGCAAACTGTTGACCGCAGTCACATTTGATTGAACCGAACGCGTCGCCAGTCAAACACTCTGAATGCACCCTTACTAAAATATTATTTCCATCACCAATTTCACCCTTGACAAGCGCAATGTGATGCTCACCGTTTATTTTGTTGATATATCCATATGCACGGAAATCCCCATATTTTGTTGGAAGATAAGTATCAACGACCTGTTCAACGACAATTTCGTGTCTTTTTCTATAGTTGGCGATGTCCTTGATTGTAATAAATGAAATTCCATGCTCCTCTGCAAATTCGAGAAGTTCAGATTTGCGCATCATCGTGCCGTCATCCTTCATCATTTCGCAGCAGAGCCCACATTCCTTGAGACCCGCAAGCCTCATGAGATCAACTGTAGCTTCTGTATGACCAGAACGCTCTAGGACGCCAAAATCCTTTGCAACGAGCGGGAACATATGTCCAGGTCTGCGAAAATCTTCAGGCTTTGAATTCTCATCAACAATTTTTCTAGCGGTGATTCCTCTCTCGACGGCTGAAATACCTGTGGTTGTATCAACGTGGTCGATGGAAACTGTAAAAGCAGTACAATGATTATCTGTATTTTCGGAAACCATCTGCGGCAGAGCCAGCTTATTTGCGATTTCCTTGCTCATAGGCATGCAGATGAGGCCTTTTCCATAGGTAGCCATAAAATTAACATTACCTGTTGTTGCAAATTCGGCAGCGCAGATTAGATCTCCTTCATTCTCACGATTCGGATCGTCTGTCACTATAATCATCTTGCCTGCCTTCAAATCATCAAGCGCCTGGCTTAGCGTTGCAAATCCATTTGAATCCTTTTCCATTAAACTCTTCCTCCTAATAATTTTTCTACGTATTTTCCAATAATGTCTACTTCCAAATTAACCTTGTCCCCAGAACGTTTGGTCGACAAAATAGTGGCCTCCGATGTATGGGGAATTATACTCACCTTGAATGACTCACGATCAACGTATGCGACCGTTAGACTAGTACCGTCTATGGCAATTGAGCCCTTTTCGACGATGTATCGCAAAAGCTTGGCTGGTGGGGATATTTGGTACCAAGTTGCATTGCCTTGCTTTTCTACTGACTTGATAAGTCCTGTGCCGTCTATATGTCCTGAAACTATGTGTCCTCCGAACCTATTGTCAACCTTCATTGCACGTTCAAGATTGACGTTTGTGCCTATTCTCATATTGTGAAAAGATGTCCTTTTGATGGTTTCGTTCATTATGTCAGCAACAAAATAATTTTCTCCAAATGATGTTACCGTAAGGCAAATACCGTTAACTGCAATGCTATCCCCTAGATGAACATCTGATAGAATGGTTTTTGCCGATATGGTTATGCGAGCTGAGGGACCTATTGTTTCTATCTTTTTTATTTTTCCTATTTCCTCTATTATGCCTGTGAACATTGGATATTTCTCCTTAAGAATAGATTATTATTTGTATTTATTTCAATATTCAATCTTGCCTTCATTGTAGAAATCTTGACCAATTTTAAAGGTATCGCAAATTTTAATCTGAGGGCAGTTGTTTGGATCATCAAAGCCTAATCCTGAAACCGATGTGAGAGCATTATTGCCTCCCAAAATCTTTGGTGCTGTGTAAATATAAACGTAGTCAGCAAGCTTTGCTCTTAAAAATGAATCATGCACGCTTGCACCGCCCTCAACGAGTATGCTATCGATTTCATAGGGCGGAAGGGCAAGCTGCACAAGGGCTTCAGCAAGGTCGATTCTTCCGTTCTCATCTAATGATACAGCTAGAATTGAAACGTGCAAATCTTTTAAACGCCTAATTTTCTCTTGCTGATTTACGCTAATAAAAGAATCATTGCTCGTGACGACGATAGTTTCTATCTCCGTAGCTGTTTTAACAATTTTGGAATCAAGAGGGATAGAAAGCTTCGAATCCAAAATAATTCTAAATGGATTTCTCAAAGCTGGGTTCGGCACGTCTTTCTTAAGAATCTCATACTCAGAACTTGGATTTTCGCATAGACTCTCATCAAACCTGCAATTGAGCATGGGGTCGTCAGATATAATTGTATTTATTCCAGTGAGAATTCCCATATATTTATGCCTCAAAAAATGACTGTGATTTCTAGATTTTTCTCCAGTAATCCATTGAGATTTTCCGCTGTGAGAAGCCGTTTTTCCGTCGAGAGTTTGAGCTATTTTTAAAGCGACAAAAGGTCTTTTCTTTGTCTGTCTTGTCAGAAAAAATACATTTAATTTTCTAGCCTCATCTTCAAGAAGACCAACCTCAACATCGATGCCATTATTTCTTAGGATTTCAATTCCTTTCCCAGAAACCTTTGGATTAGGGTCAGCCATAGCACAAACAACTCTTGAAATTTTCGCATCAATGATTGCTTCTGTACAAGGAGGAGTTTTGCCATAGTGGCAACACGGCTCAAGCGTTACATAAAGAGTTGAATTTTCAGTACTGTATGTATCTTTTACGCCCGCAAGTGCATCACGCTCAGCATGTGGCATTCCACACGCGTGATGATAGCCCTTTGATAGGACTTCGCCGTCCTTTACAATAACTGCGCCAACCATTGGATTTGGATTTGTAAATCCCAATCCTTTCCTTGCTTCATTTAGAGCCATTTTCATAAATTTTTTATCAGTGTCCGAAAACATTTCGATTCTCCATTAAACTAAAAAAGCACCCGTATGAACAGGGCGCAATTGATGGCTTGAGAATATTTTGTGCAAATAAAAACCGAGAAATATTTCTCGGGCAATGCAACAAAACAGTTGTAATTTCAACTATCTTCTTCCATCCAGACTTTACTGTCGGTTTCGGAATTTCACCGAATCATGCAAACTATATTTCTTGCTACGCTCTTTAAGCTTGGCAATCACTAAATAGAGTTCAATGCTCGCGGACTATACCGCCGGTCGGGAATCTAACCCTGCCCTGAAGATTTTATTAAATTTATACATAAATTATAGCACAAAGAAATCTTTATTCAAGTATATGAAATGAAGTTTTTATTTTTACTTTAAATTGTATTTATTATTTGCTTAATGTATATAGCTTGGCAATTGAAAAGTAGCCTCAAAATTTATAGAAAAAATTTACAATATTTTACAAAAAGTAGTTGACGCTGTATGGGGAAGCAGATATACTTTAGAAAATAGATGGAAAAATATGGAAATCGAATGCGAAAATAAGAAAGGATGATGGATTGTATGATTTTTGACCGTATTATAGATAGTAAATTTAAAGAGAAGGATGTTAAAGGAAATAATTCTGATAGTTTGCGATTTGTTGCTGAATCTATTGATGAAAAGCGAAAAACGTTAAAAATAGGATTATACTCTATAGATAGTTCATATGAGGTATCTCTTCTATCTATTGTAATGCTTGATAAGCTTTATAACAAATATAAAAACCGATGTATATATGTATGCAATAAGCCTTTTTCACTTTTGAAAAAGACATACTTCGGACATGTATCGGCATACGTAAACAAAGACGATATGAAGAAGCTGGCAAAACTTTTATTCTACATGGATGATAGTGAGTTTAAAGAGAGAGCAGATCTAATTGATAGAATAAACAATATGGACTATGTATATGTCTACGGTGCGGATAAACTCCTTGGAAACCCAACTCAAAATGGTGCCTTAAAACTTTTGGATTGGATTGACTCATCAGAACTTTATGATTATGTTTTTTATGATATAGGAGATAATCTTGATCTGGATAATATTGAAACATTGAAGAAATGCGATGTAATCATAAGAGGTAATAGAAAGTTCCCTGGCAATATTGACACCTTAAATCTTAACGAGGAAAAGATAATTGATTTAGTTTTTGATGATAAAACTGAAAGCGACATTGCTTTTTATGCTAGCGATATAGATAAAGTTTCATGTGTAAAAGATGGCGATTTTGAATATACAGTTCAATTTAATAATGATCTTGAATTTCTAATTAACAACATAATGAATAAGCAAGAAAGGAGTAAATCACTTGTCAATTGATAAAACCGAAGAAATAGTGCGCACTGTCAAAAATTGGCTGATGATTGAATCGATAAAAAGAGAAATTGGGGAGGATGAAATCAATGAATGTATAGAAAAGAATCTATTTGAACTATGTCCAAATCTTTCAATACAGCAAATGAAAAAAATAAGAGATAGAGTGTTTTTAAGGCTGAAATTTCCGCTAGGCATACTGGAACCGCTCGTTTCTGACAGTAAAATTAATGAGGTTATGGTTAACGGAGTCAATAATATCTTTGTTGAGAGAGAGGGAAAGGTAGAAAGAATCGATGATGCTTTTTCAAGCGAAGATGAATTGAAAGATATTATTAGATTTATTGCGGGCAGAGTTCACCGAGAATTTAATGAGTTAAATCCAATTGTAGATGCTCGTCTTTCTGATGGATCAAGAGTATGTGGCGTATATGACAATGTAGCTGTTGGAGGTCCAGCATTAAGTATTAGAAAATTTAAAAAACAAAAAATTGATATGAATACTATGATTAATTATCGCTCTATAACATCTGAGTGTGCGGAGGAACTTAAAAGTTGGGTTAAAGCTGGATACAACATATTTGTAAGTGGTGGTACTTCATCAGGCAAGACAACTTTTCTCAATGCACTTTCAGATTATATACCTGGCGACGAGAGGGTCGTGGTAATAGAGGATTCATCAGAACTCAATATGAACCAGGTGGAAAATATAGTTTACATGGAATGTAGGAATGCGAACAGCATAGGCAAGGGTGCAGTTGACATGTCAAGTTTAATTAAAACAAGTCTAAGATTAAGACCAGATAGGATTATTGTGGGTGAAGTTAGGGGAGAAGAGGTTTTCCATATGATACAGGCCATGAATTCAGGACATTCGGGTTCAATGTCAACTGGGCATGGAAATTCTGTAAAGGGAATGCTGAGAAGATTGGAGTCTATGTATCTAATGTCAATTGATATACCGATAGATGCGATTAGAATGCAAATTTCCGAGGCTATAGATATAATGGTGCATTTAAATAGACGACAAGATGGTACGCGCGCTGTAGAGTCTGTCGCAGAACTTGTAGGATATGAAGGAGGTGAATATAAATTGAACTATTTATATGAACTTGACGAGAATTTAAAACTAAAACCAACTGGCAATAAGCTTGTACAAAATATAAAGATGAGAAAGGCTAAAAAAGAAAAGTATAATGAAGGTTAAAAGAATTGACCATAAAAAAATACATATATTATTTTATTCAATAGTTATAACTATATCGATAAGTTATCTATTATACAAAAGTTTTGTTTTTATTTTTCTAACTCCCCTTACATATCATTTTTTAAATATAGCAATTACAAATATGAATGAAAAGAGATTAAAGAAGAAATTTAAAAATGAATTTAAGGATTTTTTATATGCATTAAGCGGGTCATTCTCGACTGGAAGACATCTTGTTGAAGCTTTGCACGAAGTTAACGAAAGTCTAGGCAAGATGTATGGAAATGATAGTCAGATAATGACAGAGTTGAATACTATTTTGTTGCAGCTTAAATTAACTGGATATGATGAAATTAAGGTGCTGGAAGATTTCAAGAAACGTAAGACTGTGGAGGATGTGGTGGATTTTGTTGAAATGTATAAATCTTGCAGGGATACAGGAGGAGATTTTGCTGGCGTGTTATCGAAGGGAGCCAATATGATTGCAGAAAAGATTACAATTGACAGAGAAATCGAGGCTATTACGTATCAAAAAAAGATCGAAGGACGTGTTATTGGAAGTATGCCAGTGATTTTGCTGATATTTTTAAATATATTTTCCCCAGATTATATATTGCCGCTATATTCCGGACTTTCAGGACACATCATAATGACTTTTGCTCTCGCTTTAACTATATTCGCCTTTGCTATGATTGAAAGGATTACTAATATTGAAATTTAAGGACAATGATTTATACAGGTTTATAAAAGATAAATTAAAAAAATATATAGATATAATATTTGAAAAGAATAATAAAAAAATTCTATTGATATCGATTATGTTTGTTTTTATCATCATAATATTTGAACTGATAAATATCTTTGTTTACCAGCCTAATTGGATTATTAGCCAAGATGGAAAGAAAGTAGGAGTTGAAAGACCAGAGGGCAATAAGAATAATAATCTATCAATGATGGTCGAGGTTAAGAATAAAAATGGGGTGAAAATCTATCCTATAGATATAAAGGTTTCTGGGAATAAAAACCTACAAAACAATAAAAATAACAGTAGCAAGGCAGCGAATATCAAAAGAAAGGGAAAGGATTATGAGAAAGAAGAGTCTTTAAGGGTAGATTTGGGTATTCGAAGAGAACTGAAAAACGAGGATAAGAAGAATAAGAAAATATATATGTTTCCGAAGAAGCTTCAAGATGGAGATAGACTTATTTGGACTGTTGATAAAAAAGAGATGATACCTAAGGCATTATTTCTGTTGCCAATAATTCCTGTAGGAATAGTAGTATATTCAGAAAGTGAAAAGCGAAAAAAGGAAATCCACAGGATGAATGCAATTAGATGGTCAATTCCAAGTTTTACACATCAGGTTGTACTATACATGAATTCAGGACTTATTATATCAGATATAATGACAAAACTTTTCATTAGATATTCTGAATATAATAAAAAGAATGATCTTGAAGAGATGGTTATTAACGCATGTAAAAATTCAGAATTTATGCATATGGAGTCAATCGCTGTATTACAAAAATATGCAGATGAATCAACAGTTAGTGAATTTATGAGGATTGTTGCTATTATTTATGACGGACAAATAAAGGGGGTGGATATCAGGAACAAATTAGAAAACGAAAGCAAAATATTATGGCATGACAGGAAAAAAACTGCTGAAGAGAGAGGACACATCGCTGAGAGCAAACTTGCGGTTCCACTATCAATTCTTTTGTTGGTTCTAATGTTAATTACTGCAGCTCCTGCAATGATGGAGTTATAAATTGTTGTTGAAACTATAAATTTAAATTACAAGGAGGAAAATTTTATGTTTAAGAAATTAAAAGGGAAAGTATTAAAAAGCCCAATCGGGAATAAATCTGGGATGGAGATGGTACAGGTTGCTATTTTAATTGCTATAGCTGTAATTATAGGATTAATTTTTAAAACTGAAATTACGAGTTTTGTAAATGATACGTTTGATTCGCTTCAAGATTTTTAGGATTGTAAAAAATAAATTGGGCAGTGAGCTGGTGGAAGCAACAATTGTACTGCCCATTGTTTTACTCATTATTTTAGGAATACTGTCATTTCTTGTTTTTTTCTTTGATAATGGGATATCACAGTTTCATGCACATATGGACCTGATAGAATCATCGAGTATATCAACAAAACTTTTTGAAATAGATAGTATTAAAATTGAACAGCAGAAGGATATCAGAGCTCTTTCTAAAAAAACATATTTTTCGCACAAGCAAGATGGAATATATGTATTAAATGAAGAAAACATTTTAAGGATTGGAGATGCTGCGGTTGATGCGTTTAAATAATCAAAAGTATTATGATAAGTGCCAAAATATTATTAAAAATAAAAAAGGCTCATTATCCATATATCTTGCAATATTTTTTGTGGTAATAATATCTGCTTCTGTTATTTTCATAAAAGAAACTAAAAATAGAGCCATTGAATCCTCAACAAAATCAATTTCATCAGTATGGCTTTTAAGCGAACTTGGAAAATATGATAGACATCTTTATGAAAAGTATGGCATATACGGTTTTTACGGAAATCGTGATGAAATTGTTAAAGATATAAATTATATGGCTAACTATAGCTTCAAAGACAAGGGATATATTGATTATCAAGGTGCTGAAGTAAATCTAAGCTCAAACTCTATAGCTAATCCTTATATCTTCAAACAAGAAATAGTAAAGGCTTCAAAAAGTGAACATTTTAAAAATATGATTCAGAAGGAAAATAGAGGAGAAGATAATGGACGAGTGGAGGACAAAATAGATGGAAAAGTTTATAACAAAGCAATATTAGGTGATTTGCCATCAAATGGGGTTCAATCATCTATAAGCATATCTGGATTTGCATCAAAATTTGAAGGGATTAACTCTATAAGCAATCTGATAAAAAGAGGTAGCGAGGAGTTGCTTGTTGACACATATGCGAATTCTTTTTTTAAAAATTATGCAAGTGATAATAGCTTAGGAGAAACTGTCTTTTCAAATGAGGTTGAATATGTTATTTGTGGAAAGCATGAGGATGAAAAAAATAGAAAAAGAGTTAAACATTATATTATCGGAATAAGACAAATTGCCAATACATTTTCAATTGTAAGTAATCCGGACATGAAAGGGCGAGTGCAAGCCATTGCCTCTTTAACAGGTGCTGCGGAAGGCGTTACAGAGGCTCTCTTGATAGAAGCCTGGGCATTAGCAGAGAGTGAAAATGATTATCAGACATTGATAAGAGGTGGTAAAATACCTTTCAAAAAAAGTTCTCAGGAATGGGCAACTCAAATTGAGAATATTTCCGAGGGTATAAAAGAGGGCTATATTGAAATGAATTATACACATGGCGAAGATTACAATCAGTATCTCAATTTCTTTCTATTTATGATAGATGAAGATGTAAAACTATTGCGAATGATGGACTTAATTCAGTTAAATATGAAATTAAATCACTATGACGACTTTTTAATGAAAGAGTATTATGTTGGTCTTGATTTAATCATTAAAGTGAATAACAGAGAAGTTGCAGTTTCAAAATCTTATTATTAACAGTTTGAAATTATATCGAAAGGAAGTATGGTTTGTCCAGTAGCATTAAAAAGAAAGCGTTAAAAATGCATAAAAAAAGGGGCTCATATCTAGTTGAGTCAGCAATAATTTTACCTTTTTTCATATTAGGATTGATTGCTATAATTTCTGTCATACCTGTTATTTCAAAATCAGAACGCGTTGTATTTCAAACTTGTGATGAAGTGAGATTAGAATGTATTAAGTCTGTTTATATACAAAACCCAGTAGATCTTCCAGCTAGAACAATGTTCAGGTGCCAGAAATCAGACAAAGCTATAAAAAATTTTTTGGCCTATACAACCATATACCGTGGTAATAGCGGTCACATGGATGAAATGATTAATCTCAAATGGAATACAAACGTAATTCAGCCAACACTTGTCGGATTCTTTGATAACATATCATTGAACGGGAAATTGATAGGACGATCATTTGTAGGTTATGAAAGATCAACAAACCCCACTGATAGGAGCACGTTCGAAGAAAACATAGAGAGTAAGCCTGTATATATTTTTCCTAATGAAGGTAGTAAATATCATGGAAGAAATTGTAGGATTTTAAATTCAGCAGCAACTGTGAATGTGTTAACACCTAGCTTTAAAAAAAAGCACAAACCTTGTAAATTATGCAAAGCTAAGCACATTTCACTCTCAGAATATGTATATACCTTTAATAATGGTGATGTAAGATATCACAGTGCAAGTTGTAATCTGGTGAAAAAACGTTATATAAGAATTGATCTTTCTATAGCAGAAAAACGGGGATACGAATATTGCAAAATATGCGGTGGACATGATTAGCCTGACGTAGTATTTAAATGTAGCTAGTGTAAAATAATTGTCGAGTTTTTGAAAAATATTGCTTAGATTGAATTTATCCTTTTTTTCCTTTATAATGATTTCGAAAAGAATTTAAGGAGAAAATGATGAAGGCGCCAGATCCAATAGCATTTACAGTTATGGGAATAGATGTAATGTGGTACGGAGTACTAATTGCATTAGGATTCATGCTCGCAATATACATTAGCTACAAAAGAGCAAATAAATTTAATATCAAACCAGATGATATACTTGATTTTGCAATTATACTTTTGCCAGCTTCGGTAATTGGTGCAAGACTATATTATGTTGCTTTTAGATGGGAGTACTACCAAGGCAATTTACAATCCATTATTAATATAAGGAATGGAGGCCTTGCTATTCATGGTGGCATACTATTTGGTATCATTGCAGGCATTATAGTTTGCAAAGTTAAAAAAATAAACGTATTAGATCTAGCTGATTTAGTATTTCCTTCAGTCGCCATAGCACAGTCTGTAGGTAGGTGGGGTAATTTTTTCAATTCAGAAGCTCATGGAGGTTCTACAGATTTGCCGATAGCGGTTATCATAGATGGTCAAAAATTTCACCCTACGTTTTTGTATGAATCACTTTTTTGTTTTCTATTATTTTGGATATTATTATGGGTATCGAAAAAAAGGAATTTCAAGGGACAAATTGCACTTCTATATGGTATGCTCTATTCTTTAGAACGATATTTTGTTGAGGGACTAAGGACTGACAGCCTGATGCTTGGAGATTTTCGTATAGCACAGCTTGTAAGCATACTCTCAATATTTGGCTGTGCAATAGCATACTTCATATTAAATAAAAATAGCAAGGAGATACGTAAATGAAACTAGGAATCGTTGGATTACCAAACGTGGGAAAGAGCACGTTGTTTAACGCAATCACTAAAGCAGGTGCAGAGGCAGCAAACTATCCGTTTTGTACAATAGAACCTAATGTAGGAGTTGTAACCGTTCCTGACGAAAGAATCAAAAGACTTCATGAAATATATAACTCGAGAAAAACAATATATACGACAATTGAATTTTCAGATATTGCAGGCTTGGTGAAAGGGGCTTCAAAGGGAGAAGGACTTGGAAATAAATTCCTAAGCCATATTAGGGAGGTAGCGGCTATAGTACATGTTGTAAGATGTTTTGAGGATGAAAATATTGTACATGTTGACGGCAAAATTGATCCAATCTCAGACATAGATACAATAAATATGGAGCTAATACTTTCTGACATGGAGATGCTAGATAGAAGAATTACTAAAACTCAAAAGAATTTAAAAGGAGATAAGTCCTTGCAGTCGGAGCTAGATCTTCTAAAAACGGTATATGATTTTATTGCAGGAGGACAATCCGCAAGAGCTATGGAACTATCAGATGAAGAGTCCGAGTTTGTGGATTCGTTAAATTTACTCTCATATAAGCCGATAATTTACGTGGCTAATGTATCAGAAAACCAAATTTCTGATAAGGAAATAGCGAATAATGAAATGATAAAGAAATTGAACACATTCGCGAAGCCAGAAGATGCGGAAGTTGTTGTCATATCGGCTGCAATAGAATCTGAGATTGCCGAACTTGACGATGAAGAAAAGTCTATGTTTTTGCAGGAACTTGGTATTCAAAATTCTGGACTTGATCAGTTAATCAAAGCATCATATAAATTGTTGGATTTAATTTCATTTTTAACAGCTGGTGAGGACGAGGTGCGAGCATGGACTATCAAAGATGGAACCAAGGCACCACAGGCTGCTGGCAAAATACACACAGATTTTGAGAAGGGGTTCATACGTGCAGAAACAATCGCTTATGACAAACTAATGGAATGTGATGGTAAGCTTTCTTTGGCAAGGGAAAAGGGATGGATAAGGTCGGAAGGTAAGGACTATGTAGTTAAAGATGGTGATATAATGAATTTCCTGTTTAACGTGTAGTTTGATAATCGATAGCAATTAGGAACAAAATAGTTGCCATTTATGCGGAACTGTCTGTCCTAGGCTTCAAGAAATGAAAGAAGCATTAATCGACATTGTTAGTTCAAATATAAACAAAATAAAGTAATACTCTTTACACCATATGGGAAAAAATGTAAATTGTGATTAATAGATGACCACCAATCAAGGTGGTCTTTTAATTTGGCAGAAATACGATTGAATTGTCAAATGTAAAATGCGTTGCTAGTAGTATTTATGATTTTTAAAGTATTTACTTTAACTATTTTGTAGCGTGGTAAGGAGGAGAGGAATATGATTAAAAACAAAGTTTTAAACAAATGTTGTAGTATGCTTGTTGCGCTTATCGTAACTTTAAGTTTGATTTTACCAAGTATGCTAATGCCCCAAGAGGTCAATGCTGGAACGGATAGTGTAACACTAAATATTCGGAGCAATCCGTCAGGAGGATTTAGAGCAAGTGGTAAGTCTAGTCTGAGTAATAATCAGAGGCTTTTCACTGAAAAAGGCGCAAAATTTAGAAACTCTAGTGGTAAGACACTATACTGTATAGATCCGTTGACGGAGGCTGTTGCAGGGGCGCATCAAACTTCGACTTTAGTAGGATATTACGGATTAACGCAGTATGATGTTAACTATATGGCTTGTGGTGTTGACTATCTTAATAAAAACTACGGAGCAGATGATGCTGAAGCACTAGCACAGTTTTTCGTATGGGAGTACCTAAATGGAAGAACAACATATACGGCAACCGTTACTCCAACAGGAATATCATCAAGTACATATAGTATTGGTATGGCTGGAGCTAAAAATTTTGCAGCATCTAAAGCGGATAGTGCAAAAGGAACAGGAATTTTATATACGACAGGGCATTCTCAACCAAGTGCACAGTTTTCAGTAAGTTATGCAGGGTACGCAAAATTAAAGAAAGCAACTAAAAGCAATAAACACCTAACTAAACTTTGCCCTGAACAATATACACTTGCGGGCGCTGAATATGGCGTGTACGCAGATAGCGGTTTAACAAAATATATTGGAACGCTTAAAACAAATGCGAATGGAGATAGTAACACACTTGAACTAGATCAAGGCATATTCTATGTAAAAGAATCGAAAGCACCAAAGGGATATAAGCTTGACTCGACCGTATATACACTTGATGTCAAAGCAGGTGAAACAACAGTACTTAATGTAACAGACGAGCCGTTATTTGCCCCTTTATCATTTAAGATCCAAAAGAAAATAGAAGAAGGAGCAGATAAGAACCTTAGCCTTGAAGGAGCAGAATATACAGTAAAATATTATAAGGATTTCCTAAATGAGGAACAGGTAAAAACTGCTACTCCATTTAGAGCATGGGTATTTAAAACTAATGAAAAAGGCGCATTTGGATTGAACGAAAAAGATAAGATAAAGGGAGATGAACTATTTAAAAATGATAAATGTATACCAGTTGGCTTGTTAGGAACATACACAATAGAAGAAACCAAAGCACCTAAGGGTCTAGCTAGAACAGAAGGAATCATATCGTTACAGCAAGTTAAACCAAATCAAAGTGCGACTGGCGTAACAGTGACGAAAGACGTAATAGATATAGAGAAGACTCAAAAGGTAAACATCAAAATACAGAAAAAAGACGCTGAAACAGGCGAAACAAAGCCACAGGGTTACGGAAGCTTTGCAGGCGCAAAATTTAATGTATGGATGTATGATCCACTACAGCTTATGGACGTTCTTGTTGGAACAATTGTAACAAATAAAAACGGCACAGGCGAGCTTGTAAAACTTGCCCCTGGTCTATACACAATCGAAGAAATCGAAGCACCAGCGGGATATAACAAAAATCCTAACAAGGTAAAGATTGAAGCAAGAGTAAAAGAGCTTAACACCGCATACTTTGATTATTTTGCAACCATAGCAGAAAAGCCTATAACAGTAACAGTAGACAAAACATCAATTGATGAGGTAGGAGCGAAAGTATCTGTTAAAGGAGCAGTCCTAGCCCTATATAAAGAGGAAACAGGTACACGTATCGGCGATGATGGACATGCTATGAGCTTTATGACATATGAAAAGGTCGAAGAGTGGACAAGTGATGGCAAGGTTCACACATTTAAAGGACTTGCAAAGGGTGATTATGTAATCAAGGAAGTTAAAGCACCAAAGGGATATTTGCCACTTGAAGAAGATTATAAGTTTACTGTAAAAGAGGTAGAAGAAGTTCAAGAGCAAGATGTATTTAACGAGGCAATTCCTGAAGTAAATACAGTAGCTAAATTTGATACAGGAGTTAAAGAATCCCTACCTAAGGAAGAAGTAACAGTTCTTGACAAGTTTGAATATAAAAAGGTGCTAAAAGACCGCCCTTATGAGATAAGAGCTAAGCTTGTCGAAAAGAATAATGTATCAAACGTTATCGCAGAAGATAATAAGGAGTTTACACCAGAAGATTATAAAGGTGAAGAAACACTTAAATTTACATTTAACGCAAGAGAGCTAGAAAGCAAAAGACTTGTAGTTTTGACAGAGCTTCATAGGCTTGACAGAAAGGGTAACACGCTCGTTGCAGTACACAAAGATATAAACAATATTGATGAAACTGTAGTAATTCCTAAGATTAAGACAACTGCGACAGATAAAAAAGACGATGATAAAGAGATACTTGCAGCAGAAAAACAGACAATAGTAGATAGGGTCGCTTATACTAATCTAATTATTGGAAGAAAATATAAGGTTAGGGGGAAGCTTATGGATAGGGAAACTGGAAAGCCAATCCTTGATAATGGTAAAGAAGTAACAGCAGAAAAAGAATTTACCGTCGAAACAAGTAACGGCTTTGTAGACTTAGAGTTTACGTTCAATACAATACCTTTTGCAGGTAAAACTGTTGTAGTATTTGAAGATGTATATCAAAATGGAAAGTTAGTTGGTACACATAGCAATATAGATGACATTAATCAGAGTATAAAAATATTGGAAAAAGAAAAGGTTAAAACAGGGGATAGCGAGAATATAATTAATTATATCTTATTAACTATTTTAATGGGAACTTCAATACTAATATGTAGAAGTAAAAAACATTAACTCAAATAGTGCATATATAAATTAAAATATATGTTTAAAGTTTATTGAATAAACTATAAATGGTTTGATTGACGGTTCAAATGGAAGTTGTATGGGAAATGTGTTATAATATAATATATATGGAAAGTGTTATTTTTTTAGTATTTATATTGAGATGGTGAGGATATATGGCAAAAATAAAATTTTATGCAGTTAGAGTTGGAAAAACTCCAGGAATATATCAAACATGGAGTCAGGCTGAGGAACAAGTGAAAGGTTATTCTGGAGCTGAATATAAATCTTTTTCTACGGAAGAGGAAGCAATAAAATATATTTCTGGCGAGGAAATAAATGAAACTGAACAAATAAGTGAGAATACATCCATTATAAATGAAAAAATAAAACAAGAAATAAGAAGTTTACAAGATGGAGAAGTTATTGCTTTTGTAGATGGAAGTTATTTTAAAGACACAGATGATATAGAAAAATATAGTTTTGGAGTTCTTCTCATAACTAATGAATCTGAAGATAGCTTATATAAGGCTTTTATAGATAAGGATGGTATGCAATCAAGGAATATTGCAGGGGAAATCGAAGGAGTCAAACAAGCTATTTTATGGGCTATTAATAGTAATAAAGAAAGAATAAAAATTTTTTATGACTATGAAGGCATTGAGAAGTGGGCAACAAAAGAATGGAAATCTAAAGTTAAAGTTTCACGAGAGTATAGCAAGTTTTTTGATGAAAAATCCAAATTGATAAATATAGAATTTGAACATGTGAAAGCTCATAGTGGAATTAAATATAATGAAAAAGCAGATGAATTAGCCAAAATGGCATTATTGTCGCGTGGGTATAAAACCTACAATGATGGTTCTATTTATTTTATAGGCTTACAAAAGCGAGACTGGATTAATATGGTGTCATCATTGAATGATGAGATTAGCGAGGAGGATGTTAAGTATAGTATTGGCATAGAAGAATCATACCCAAAAGAATATCTGGATAAATTGTTGCTTACCTTTAATGGGCAACGGGTTATTATTAATTGCTATAAAGGTAATAAGTCATATGTTCAAGGAAAACAGAGTGCTTTATTTGAAAAACTCGTTTCGTTGGCCATTGAAGAATTACCAACAGATAATGCTGTAATAGAAGTCCTGAATACATTTCATGCTTTAACAGTTGAGAAGTTTGAGGTTGAAAATGCTTTTTCATCTATAATGCCTAATTTCCCTATAGATGAAAAAGATACAAAACTAAGAAATACTTTGTTATCGGCAGTATTTAATACACTCTTAACTGGATATATGCCTGATTACACTTCTTTGGTTACTCCACTTTTTAGAGCGATGGAATTTTATTTACATCGAATTCTGAGCGATAAATTAGGTAAAAAAACAACTACACCAAAAGGTAAAAACAATTTTTCTTATTTTAAATTTGATAATTCAACAAATAAGTATGCGTATAATGCATCTAGTGAAAGTCTAGATTATAATCAAATAGCATATTTAAATGAGTTATACAATAGATATAATAAAATGAGACATCCGTATGCTCACTGGGCTGAGAATTCGATAGATACACAAGTTATAACGGATATAAAAACGGCACATGATATAATTTTAGAAGGATTGCAATTTTTAAATAGGTATTATACTATAATATAGATTTGCAAACAATATTTAGTAATAAGGAGGATAGATTAAAATGAAATCATATCTGATAAATAGGATAAAAAAAGATGGATTTGATGCGATTATAACATTGCTAGATTATGAAACTCAGATATCAAAATGTTTAAAATCTATTACAATATCTCCGAATGAAACAAGAAAACTGTTGATAGACACAATATTATGTTCTGGAATGAATGAGTATCGTTTTATAGAAACTACTTTGAATAAAGAGGGTAAAATTAATTTAAATCAATATAAGTATGTTAATGTAAATTCTGATGTACTCAAAAAAGCAAATGATATAGTCAAGCATCAGCCACTTTTTTTGAAGAACTCTGTGTTGTCAGAGTCACAAATAAAAAAGATATTACAATACTAAATTACATAAATTTTATTTGAAGCAAAACACCTAAAGAAATTTGGGTGTTTTTATATAACAACTGAGATGCTGATAAACGAATTTATTTAAAATTATCAGTTAATATAAGAAAAAATCAGTAAAAACCATACTGATACTAGAATTTTATTTTTATTTCATTTTCGACCCAAAAACCAGTTGACAGAGATTCCATATTTTGATAGTATATTAGACGCAATGATTTTCTAAAGACTTGTTTCCTATTTAAATTTTCTGTTGAAAATTCAATGGGATGTGCTAAAATATAGATGGGATGTGGCGGTGTAGCTTAGTTGGCTAGAGCGTCCGGTTCATACCCGGAAGGTCGGTGGTTCGAGTCCACTCGCCGCTACCATATAAGGGCGCATAGCTCAGCTGGGAGAGCACCTGCCTTACAAGCAGGGGGTCATAGGTTCGAGCCCTATTGCGCCCACCATATAGATTTAGTATAAGGCCTGGTAGTTCAGTTGGTTAGAATGCCAGCCTGTCACGCTGGAGGTCGACGGTTCGAGCCCGTTCCAGGTCGCCAAGTTTTTAAAATTTCATATTGATTCCGTCAGGAATCTGTGGTGGGTATCGTCAAGTGGTTAAGACACAGGGTTGTGGCTCCTGTATACGTGGGTTCGAATCCCACTATCCACCCCACATTGGGGTATCGCCAAGCGGTAAGGCAATGGATTCTGATTCCATCATGCGCAGGTTCGAATCCTGCTACCCTAGCCAATTTTGAAGTCTTTTTGTAGGCTTCTTATGGCGACATAGCCAAGTGGTAAGGCAGAGGTCTGCAAAACCTTTATTCCCCAGTTCAAATCTGGGTGTCGCCTCCATCTTATGACGACAAACGGAATAATTTCGTATGTCGTCTTTTTTTATATCTTACTATTCATATCAAAATATGTTTCAAAGGAGGTTGCTTTGAAGAGTAAAACCAAGATGTCACGCATCTGTGTAATTATCCTGGCAATGATGATGTGTATATCAGGCATCGTAATGCCACAGGTAGCAGAGGCTGCTGATGAAAACGACAAGACTGAGCATATTAAACCGACAATCACAGGTGAAGTTTCACAAAATGGAGAGAAAGTTACAGATCAAATAGATCCTGCTAAGCCTTTTGATGTAACAGTAAACTTTGATTTTAAAGTTATTAAAGATGAACTAATAGGTGGACCGCTCGCGGGCGGTATAACAGAGAGATCTCAGCAGGTGGATGATGGGGACTATGCTAATTTCACTCTAGGAGAGAATTTTCAGGCTACAGAGGCTACAGGCAACTCTATACCGGTATATATAAATGCTCCTGGAAATCCTGATAATGGCAAACAGGTCGGGACTATTACATTAACTCAAAATGGTACGGGACCAGTTAATGCAAGAATGGATTTTCATAATCCTAATGGTGATTTTGATTTTGAAAGTGATACACTGAAAAAACTTACAGTTCATTTTACTGGACATTTTCAGGCACAAGAGCAGTCATCAGGCACACCAGGCTCTAACGACAGGATTGTTAAAATATTAGATAAGGAATACAAGATTCCTGAGATTAAAGAAAAAATCGAATACGATTTCACTAAATCTGGTAAATTAGATGATGCAACTAAAAGGGATTCTATAACATGGGAGAGTACAGTCAAAAAAACATCGGACAAAGGAAGTGCCAAACTAGGTGGTGAAACTTTCGTAGATGTTTTGCCTTCTGAAGTAGAATATACCGAAGGTAGTTTAACTGTAAATGGTAAACCTGTAGATGATAAAAAAATTTATGATAGTGAAAAGAGAACTATAAGCTACACCTTCCCTCAAACATTTGAGGAAGCTAAAGCTAAAATTGTATTTAAGACAAAGATTAAAAACCCTGTTAATACTATGTCTGTTACAAATGAAGCTAAATTAAATATTCCAAATGAAAAAGAAAAAAGTTCAAAAACTACTGTTAATGTACACCGTAAGCTAGAAATAAAGAAGAATTTTCAAAAGCTTAATATCAACAAAGATAACGGTGATAGAGAACTAATTTGGACTATTGTTGCTGGTGCACCTAATGAAAATTATGGTCCAGCATGGATAGGCGATATTTTGAGCGGAACCCTTGAAAACCAATCAAGTCCTAAAAAGGTTTCTCTCACATATGAGCATAGCATGACAGGAGAAAAAGGTTCTTGGCAGAAATTGAGCGATGATGAAATCGAAAAGCCAGCAGATGCTTCACAATTTCCAGTATTTCCTCAGGGGGAAGACAAAACTTGTCCAGATCTTACAGGTTATAATAAGCAAATATATGAATTAGGCAAATGGCATGAATCTACAAAACAGACAGATGGAAATAGCAAATATAAGCCAGTTGATAATCAATGGGTATTTGTTAAAGAGTTAAATGGCTTATACCGTATCACAGTTAAACTTGTATACGATAAAAACATTGAATTAGGTTCTCTAAAAAATGATGCAGAAATTCATACATGTGCAGATGCTTTCTATACTAAAACACCACCTGTTAATACCGGAATTGGAACTATATCCAAGAGTGCACTGAAAAGCTATGATGATAAGGTTATAAATCAAGGTCAGATTCTTTGGGATATGACTGTAGATTTTTCTAATGTTTTTCCTTCAGATAAGCAATTTGTTTACGAGGCCTTTTACTACGGAACAGAAGATAAATTTAAAGAGGAAAAAAATAATTTGAAGGCAAATGGTAAGCTAGATGAAGATGTTCTAAAATCTTTGATTGATGGAGAAAAGGGCGAAACATATTTTAATTTCAAACAGGGCTATGTTAAGGGCTCTCTCGATTACAAAAAAGGGGGGGTTGATACACCAGAACAAGATAAAATTAGCTTGGCAGAAGAAATCATTCCTCTACTTAATGCAGAAGGTAAGCAAGTTGGAGAAGTCTTAAAAATCAGTGGATTTACAAAAATTCAAAAATACGACTTTAAATTAAAAACAAGGGCTCAGGATATAGTTTCAAAAGCTATAGAAAACCCAAGTTCGAGTTTTGAAGATAAATATAAAAATACAGCTGTTTTGGCCGTTGGTTCTGGAGATACATTCAAGACGGTACCTGCATCCTCAATATTTGAATTACCAAGTAATTTGCTTAATAAGTATGCAATTGAAAATGATGTTAATCTAAATAATATGGGTGATGTAAGTAAGAACGGATGGGAATCTGGTTATCGCGATTATGTGACTGGAATACCAGAGGTTGATAAAACAAAAACCTTTAACTACCAGGACAGGTCAATTTTATTCAGAATTGACGTAAATCCTCAAGGCTTAAAATTAAACGAATATATAAAATCCCTGGGAGAAAAGCTAGAGGGTGATTTCACTAGGCTTACCATCAAAGATACTCTTCAGGAAGGACTTACTCTTGAACCTATTGAAGAAAATGGACCGGATTTCTATATTTATGAAGCCAAACCAGGAGAAGCGGCATTCATTGACTATAGCATAACTTTCCCAGGCAGTGCGAATTTTAAATCATTTTTGCCACCAGGAAAAGCTTTGAAGAAAATAACTCCTGAAGAAGCGGGCGTAAGGTTTAACAAGGCTCAGATGTCGTGGGATTTTGATAATTATCAAGGCACGCCATATTTCATAGTTATCCGCACTAAAGTTTCAGAAGCTAAGTTTGAAGAACTTATGAAAAAAACCGTACAGGGCGAGGAGATATCTTTCAAAAATTCTGTAAGCATGGAGGCTGGTGGTAAAAAACTGGCAACCGATTCAGGCTCTGCCTCAGTTAAATCCTATCTTTTGAGCAAGGAAACCCCAAAAGCAGCTGGGGACAACCTAGAATGGACATTTAGCTACAAACCATTTGATATAGAATTCAAGGACGTTGTTATTAAGGATGAATTAGATAAAAACATCACAATTCCAATAAATGAAGATGGGAATGCATTACTTGACAACTTTACAATTGAGCGCTCAAATAAAATACAGCCTGATGGCAGTTATACAGATTTTGAAAAGGTAACTCCTGTTAAGTCAGATCCTAAGGATGGAGAAGTTTCAGTAAAATATGAAGTTAATGAGCATTGTATATATTTCGATATCCCTGACACAAAAGCTGGAGAAAAGCCTTATTCATATAAATTTACATACAAGACTAGTATTAAACCTGTAGATTTAACTGCTGATACAATAAAAAATCATGTCGAAATGAGTGCTAAGGACGAAAAAATTGGTGCAAATGGTAATTCAGAGATAAAAACTCAGAAATACGATGCATTTGCTACAATCAAGGATTATCCATATTTTGTAATTAAAAAAGTTGATAACAATAATGAGCCTTTAGCTGGAGCAGTCTTCCAGTATACCGATAATACTGGAAATGTTGTGAATTCCATCAGCGATAAAGATGGTATGGTATACATAATAAAACTAAAAGCAGGTGAAACAGAAATTAAAGAGATTAAGGCACCGGAAGGCTACATTAAGACAAACAAGCTTACTAAAATAAGTGTTGATGATAATAATAATGTAAACATAGTTTCACCAAAAGATAGCGAAGGCAATGGCAAATTTGATGATCCGTTCATCGTGAAAAACGATAAGCAAAAAACAACAGATATAAGTGTCACAAAAAAATGGGTAGGCGACAAGGCTGAAGATCGTCCTGATAGCATCACTGTAAATTTATTGAAAAATGGTGAACGTATGGAAGATAAGTCGCTGACACTTGATCAAAGTAACAGTTGGATGGGGAAATTCGAAAATATTCCGCTCACAGACGAGAAAGGAAATACTATAGAATACACCATTTCTGAAGGTGAGGTTAAGGGCTACACTTCCAATATAACTGGAAATATAGAAGACGGTTTTGTAATAACAAATACAAAGCCAGACAAGCCTAAAGAACCAGGAGAACCTGAAGAACCAGGCAAGCCAGATAAACCTAATAAACCAGGTGAGCATGGTAAACCTAATTCACCAGGAACTGGGGACAATGGCTTTGGATACGCATGGTCAGTAATGGCAGTAGTTGCAGCTCTTGGAATACTGTATTTAAAACGAAAAAATGAATACAGTGAATAATTTCAAAGAGCAGAAGTGATCGTTAGATGAAAATATAATTTTAGACGCAGGTTAAATAATCTGCGTCTTTTATCTATTGCGCTCGGCGAGTGTGGTGTGAGAGGACGGGAGTTAGTCACTTTCTATTACTCGATTAAAGGATTTTAAAAAAAATAAAATTCTTTTGCCTATCTATGGGGAATAATATATAATATAAACAGAAATCAAACAAACGTTCTAAAACTTTTAAAGATATATTTATTTTGGAGATTGATATGATTCCGCTATCTACTAGAATGCGCCCCGATAATTTGGAAAAATTTGTAGGACAAGAACATTTTTTAAAGCCTGGTTCCCTATTCTACAATTCTATCAAAAATAAGAATTTTAAATCAGCAATCTTTTATGGATATTCAGGAACAGGTAAAACGACCTTAGCCAGAATCATTGCTAAAGAAATGGACAATGAATTTATTGAAATCAACGCTTCAACTACGGGCATCAAGGAACTGAAGCGATTGTTATCTCAGGCTGAAGCTAGCTTCAATAGTTTGATTGGAAAGCCACTTTTCCTTTATATAGATGAGTTTCATAGATGGAACAAATTACAACAGGATTCGCTATTGAAGGCCCTGGAAGAAGGTCTGGTTAAATTTATCGGTAGCACGACAGAGAATCCCTTTTTTTCAATAAACAATGCTGTATTGAGTCGTGTCCGAAATATATATGAATTTAAAAAGCTTTCTGTAAATAATCTAATTCAGCTTATTGAAAACTGCCTTGCTGATGAGGATCGAGGATTTGGTAATTTAGAAATTTCAATCGATCAGGATGCTATTAATGTTCTTGCAGAATATTCAAACGGAGATGCAAGGATAGCTCTGGACAGTCTTGGATTTATTATAGATAATCAAGCTGATGGTCAAAGAATTACAACAGATAAGGTTGCAGAGGCACTTCAGAGAAAAGTTGGGTTCTACGACAAGGGCGATGATAGATATGATTTACTATCGGCATTACAGAAATCCATCCGAGGCTCAAATCCTGATGCGGCGATGCATTATTACTGCAGACTAGTTGACGGAGGTGCGGACTTGATAACGATAGGCAGAAGGCTTATGGTTATTGCCTCTGAAGATGTAGGCATGGCTTATCCATCTGCAATTTCAACGGTAACCTCATGTGTAGAAGCCGCAAGAATGGTAGGATTCCCTGAAGCAGGTATAATTTTAGCCGAAGCAGTTGTTTTGCTTGCCTCATCTCCGAAATCGAACAAGTCGTATGAAGCATTCCAAAAGGCAATGTCGGATGTAAGAAATAAAGAAACTGATCCAGTTCCAGACCATCTCAGAGATAGCCACTACAAGGGGGCAATAGACAAAGGATATGGGAAAGAGTATCTCTATCCGCATGCATACGGAGGGTATGTTAAACAGCAGTATTTACCAAACAATCTTTTCAAAAGTGGAGCCAAATATTATTTTCCAACAGAAAATGGTGCAGAGAAAGGGTTTGCTGCATATCTGAAAAGTCTTGAAAAAATAGACAAAGAGGATGAGGAATGAGAGGGTTAGCTTTAAAAGGGCGCCAGATTTAAAGAGTATGAGAATGAATCAAGAAGTGTTTGAGAATAACAAAAAAAGAGAGATATTCGTAAGTGAAAATTCTGGATTTTGTTTTGGTGTCAAAAGAGCACTAGACAAGACTATGGAGCAGTTTAATGAAAACTCTGGGCAGTTAAGGAGTGCATCGATTTACACCCTTGGTCCTCTAATTCATAACAAGACAGTTATAGATGATCTAAGCGATAAGGGGATTAATATAATTGATGAACCGAGTGAAGCGAAGCAAGGAGATACCGTGATAGTAAGATCTCACGGTCAGGGGATGGATTTTTATGAGAAGGCTAAACATCTAAAGCTCAAGGTCGTTGATGCTACATGCCCTTTCGTTGCAAGGATACATCAGCTTGTGAGAGAAGCCTGTGATAGGGGAAAAACAATTGTAATTGTTGGAACAGCAGATCACCCTGAAGTAATAGGAATCAACGGATGGTGTGATGGCGGGGCAATTATTGTAAATTCACCTGAGGAGGTTGAATCACCTGAAGTTCTTGAGATGCTTAGGAGCAGCGAATGTTTTGTTGTATGCCAAACGACAATTAAAGCTCAGACATATGAGGATATACTTCGATCATTATCTGAAAATAGTGTGAGATACGAAACTCAAAATACAATTTGCAACGCGACAGCTGCACGACAAAACAGTTGCAGAGAGCTGGCAAAAAAAGTGGAGGTAATGATTGTCTGATTTACCATTGCAAGAGCTTGAAAAATATTATAAAATAGGAATTGCGGCAGGTGCATCGACGCCTGAAACCGTAATTAAGGAGGTTATTGCTAATATGACTGATAAGCAAGTAGAAAACAATGTGCAGAACCCTATGGAAGATTTCATGGATGAAATCGAGTCTTCTTTGAAATTGCCTAAGAATGGCGACATCGTCGAAGGACAGATTCATATGGTTACGGACGACGAAGTTATTGTGAACCTTGGTTTCAAGAAGGATGGTATTCTTAAGAAAGAAGAAGTATCATTATCTGAAGGTGAAACTCTTAAGGATAAATTTAAAGAAGGCGATGAGATTCAAGCCAGAGTTATCAAAACTGGAGATGATGATGGCGGCATTTTGATTTCTCAGAAGAGCTTGGCCATTATTGAACACTGGAAAGAACTTTCTGAAGCATATGAGAGTAAGGAAAACATCACAGTGAAAGTTACTAAGGCGATTGCAAGTGGAGCGATTGCAGAATTTAAAGACATCACTGGTTTTATTCCTATGTCTCAGCTATCGAATAAATATGTCGAAAATGCTGAAGAGTTTGTTGGAGAAACTTTTGAGGTTAGAGTTATTAGATGTGATATCAAGAAGCAGAGAGCTATTTTCTCAAGGAAGAGTGTTCTAAGAGAAGAGAGAAAGAAGCAGATTGAAGCTATATGGCAGAATATCCACGAAGGAGATATAATTGAAGGAAAGGTAATGAGATTTACCGACTTTGGTGCATTCGTTGATATCGGTGGAATAGACGGACTTCTTCACATATCAGAGATTTCATGGGGTAAATTAAAACACCCTAAGGAAGTTTTAACACTTGGAGAAACTATCCACGTTAAGGTTCTAGCTATGAACGAAGAAAATGGAAGAATTTCTCTAGGACTCAAGCAGACTACTCCTGAACCTTGGTCTGTAATTGATGACAAGATTAGAGAGGGAGATATTGTAAAGGGTAAGGTAGTTCAGATTAAGGACTATGGTGCTTTTGTTGAAATTGAAGCTGGTCTTGACGGACTCGTTCACATCTCTGAGATTTCTAGAGAAAGAATTGAGCATACATCTGATGTGCTTAAGGTAGGTCAAATTGTATATGCTAAGGTTATAGCTATAGATACTGAAAAGAGAAGAATTAGTTTGAGCCTGAGAGATACAATGGAATATACTGAAGATGCTGATGCTGAAACAACTTATGCTGCAGCAGACGCCTCTGAAGGAGAATATTACTTCCAAACGGAATCAGCTCCTAACCAAGACGTTGAACTTAATAAGGAAAAGGAAGAAATGCTGGAAGAAGGTGCCCATAAGTCAGATGACAAGGATCTTGCGGAAGCTACAATGGAACGTGACAGAGTAGCAGGCGCTAGAGAAGCATATGAGGGTCACTACGATAGCGAAGCTGAAAAGGTAGAAGAATCTGAGGAGCCTGTTGAGGAAGGTGATCAGGATTACTATCTTGAGGATGCAGAGGGAGAACATGAGGATCATGTTCTTGCAGATGAAGCTGATAAGACTGCTAAGGAAGGCGCTGAGAAGGCTGAAGCTGCTGATGAAATCGGTAAAGCTACAGCTGATAGAGATGAGAAGGCTGATTCAGATAAGTTGGCTTGTGACGCTTACCTGCAGAATGCTGAGTGTGAATAATAATTTGAATATATATGGTCGAAATTCTGACTATCGAAACAGAATACAGTATTGTTTACAAAACGGGTCTTATGACCCGTTTTAAGTTTATTAAGTGGCAAAGTAAATTGTATATATTTCAAAATAAAATCTAGAATAAAAATAAATTCATAGTTAAACCGAAGTTAAAATAATTGCATAGAATATGCAAATATGAGGTTATAATGAAAAATAAGAATAATAAACCAAATAAATATAAAACCTCCGATGCCAAGAAGAAGAAAAAATCTAAAAAGAAGCCATACATAGTTGAAGGCAAAATATCCATAACAAAATCAGGGGTAGGCTTTGTAACGCCAGACATGTCTGATATAGAAAATAAAAAACACGATAAATCTAATGATATTTTTGTTGGGGCTAGACATCTAAAGTCTGCAATGAATGGTGATATCGTAAGTGTTGAAATTGTTTCAAGTCCGAGTGAGGATAGGCGCTCCGAAGGAAGGGTCAAAAATGTGATAAAAAGAGCGGTAACGAAGGCAGTTGGCGTATATACAGACTGCGGTAGGTTTGGTGTCGTTACGCCGCTTGGAAAGAGCACAGATGATATTTTTATACCTAGAAAGAATAGATCAAATGCTAAGCATGGTGATATGGTGGAAGCGACCATAACCAAATATCCTAAAGGTCGTAAAGGTGCAGAGGGCTTGGTGGTGAAAATTATTGCGCACGGAATGGATTCACACAGTGAAGTAAAGGCAATTTTAAAAGAAAATAACGTAGATACGAATTTTTCTATGGCAGCTATTTCTGAGGCAAAAGAAGCTTATGGGGATGGATATATAAGCGATAAAGCTCTCAAAGAAGAACTAAAGAAAAGAAAAGATTTACGTTACCTAGATATAATTACCATCGATGGACCACACTCTAAGGACCTCGACGATGCAATCTCTATTGAAAAAAATTCAAAAGGTAATTATATACTCGGAGTGCATATTGCTGATGTTAGCCACTATGTGAAGGAGGATTCATCACTTGACCAAGAAAGCTTTGAAAGAGGAAACAGCATTTATCTTTTAGACTACGTTGTTCCGATGCTTCCAAAAGAACTTTCGAACGGAATATGCAGCTTGAGCGAAGGAAGAGATCGCTTGAGCCTGTCGTGCATAATGGAGATCAATCAAGCTGGCGAAGTTATAAACCACGAGATTGCTGAAACAGTTATCAGGTCGAAAGGCCGATTGGTGTACGATGAGGTTTCGGATTATCTTGAATACATTAATGAACAAAATAATAACAGTGAGCACAATAAATTAGCTGATGCTAACAAAATCACATCTGAAGGCTTATATTTTAATAAATATCAAAATCTCGAAAAGCATGAAAATACACTTATGCTAATGCAAGAGCTTGCTGTTTTGTTGCAGGAGAAAAGGCATCAAGACGGTAGCCTGGATTTCGACCTTGATGAGGCAGAGATAGAAATCGATGAGGAGGGTATACCTCGTGACATAGTGAGCGTCGATCGCAGAATAGCAAATAGAATGATTGAAGAGTTTATGCTTTTGGCAAACAAAACAGTGGCGGAGGAGTATTTTTGGATGAACTATCCGTTTGTATATCGAATCCACGAGAAACCAGATCCTGAAAGCATCATGAAACTCAAAACATTCATGGCTGGACTTGGAATCAAGCTATCAGTCAATCCAGATAACGTGCATCCTAAGGCTTTATCACAAATCCTGGATAAAATGCAGGGGGATAATAGACTCAAGGTGGTAACCGCTGTGATGCTGAGATCCATGCAAAAGGCTAGGTATTCTACAGAATGTAGCGGACACTATGGGCTCGCTTTTAAATATTACTGCCACTTCACTTCTCCGATAAGACGTTATCCAGATTTGCTGATTCATAGGATAATCAAGGCTCATATCAACAAAACACTTAGCTCCGAAACACTCTCTAATTTTTCAAGCATATCTAATAAAGCGGCAGAACAGTCGTCATTTACAGAAATAAGAGCACAGAAAATGGAGAGAAAGATAGAAAAAATCAAAAAAGCTCAATATATGGAGAATCATTTGGGTGAGGAGTTTGGAGGCGTAATAAGCGGGGTAACGCCATTTGGATTTTATGTACAGCTTGAAAATACAATCGAAGGTTTGGTGCATATCTCAACACTTGGCGGAACATTTGACTTTTTGGAGAACAATTTTAAACTCATCAGCAGATATGATAGTCAAAGCTTCAGCTTGGGAGACTCGGTGAAGGTAGAGGTAGCGAGGGCAGATAAGATCAGCGGACTCATTGACTTTAAACTCGTCCAGAAAAACGATGAAATGGCTTAGGTAAACGCTCGGACGATATCTTAAGCCGATATCGTGCTACGAAAGCCTAATCTCGTGACCAAAAATCTTTTGTGAAAACAATGAGTGTGGCATAAATTTCCGTCCTGCCTATGAGCATCAGAGAAAGAGAAACAAATTTACTCAACGGAGAGAATGTTGAAAAATCGCCAGAGGAGACATCTCCGAGCCCAGAGCCGTTATTTGATAGCGAACCAAGTGAAGCTGTAAGAGTAGTAATCATGTCTTTGTTGTCAAAAGAAATAAGCAGCGCGCCAAAAAGAAGAATTCCAATATAAAGAGTTATGTAAACTGTAATTCTACTAGCGATATCAGCACTTACAACAGTTTTTCCTAGCATAACAGGCTTAACTGCATTCGGGTGAATTCTTTTGTAGAAGCCTCTTCTTATAAGCTTAAAGAATATGAGTACACGAATAACCTTTAGCGAGCCAGCAGTTGATGCGGCACATCCTCCTATTAACATCAGAATCACTAGAATAGATTGAGAAAATGCAGGCCAATGAGAAACATCAGTAACGGAGAAACCACTTGTAGAGCCGAAGCTAATGCTTTGTGTTATTGCATATCCTAAAGACTTCAAAACTGGGTATTGGTCAGCAATAATAAGATTAACGAATATTAAAACTGATGCGATTGACAAAATAATAAGATATGACTTGGCCTCTATATTCGAAAATGCACGCCTGATATTGCCTGTAACTATGAGGAAGAATATTATAAAGTTCATTGCACCTATTACCGAGAAAATGGCAATGACAAGCTTGGCATATGGGCTAAAAGACCACGCAATTTCACCACCGACATCAAAGATTCCAGCGGTACTCACCGTACTTAGTGTATTAATCACTGCATGAAAGCTACTCATACTCTTGTCACACAAAAGAAGAACGAGCTCAAGTAGCGTAAGACCACAGTATATTATATATGAAATCTTTGATGAATCACTCAGCCTTGAAGCGAATTTTGTCAGCTTAGGCCCAGTGGTCTCAGAAGCAGCGAGATTTTGGGCTCCCTTGCCTAGGGTTGGCAGTAGAGAAATGGTAAATACAAGTATTCCCATACCGCCGAGCCAGTTGCTCGTAGCCTTCCACAAGAGCAACGCATTAGGCATCCTGTGAATTGGTATAATGAATGCCCCAGATGTGGTCCAGCCTGCAGTTGACTCAAATAATGAATCGATAAAAGAAAAGCTAAGACCTGCTAAAAAGTACGGTAGAGCGCCGAGAAAACAAACGAGTGCCCAGCTCAGGAATGCAACCAAAAAGCCATCTCTGATATTTAGCTTGACACTATAATTTCTATATCTTCTAATGACAAAAATAGCAAATAAAACGGTGATAATAGATGTTATAGCAAGTCCATGAATTGCATGATGTTCACCGTAATATAATCCAGCACAAATCGAAGGTATCATCGCTATGCCTTCCACAGCGAGTACCATTGAAACTATTTTGACGATTATTATTCTACCAAATCTTGTTTTAGAAATTCTTTCTAACATTCATACACCTTTATTTTTATATAACTAATACAAATCATACTTTGTTTGAATTCCAATATCGAGAGGAAAGTAAGATAAACAATGTGTAAAGCTCGAGTCTGCCGCCAATCATAAATATAGATAATACTATCTTTGAAAAATTGTTAAAAATATGGAAGTTCATCGTAGGACCAACAAGATTGAATCCTGGGCCTACGTTGGATAGGCATGTCAGAACCGCCGAAAATGATGTTATCACGTCGAATCCGTTGATTGAAATAATTAAGGTGCCGACTGCAAGTGTAAGCAAATATAAAAACATAAAATTTGTGATACTGATTGCAGTTTCTTCTCTGAGCCTCTGTCCATTCAATTTCACAAGGTATACCTGATTTGGATGAAGCTGTCTGTGAAGTCCTCTTCTAGCAAGCTTGCCCATGACGAGGATTCTTCCAACCTTCATTCCACCTCCTGTGGATGACGAGCTGCCGCCGACAAACATGAGTAAAAGCAAAATCATCTTTGAGAAAGTAGGCCAAAGCTGAAAATCGCTAGTCATATAACCAGTTGTTGACATTATAGCGACAGACTGAAAGGTAGAATCTGTGAAAAGCTTGAAAAAACTGCTCCAATGCAAAAGGCCTTCTCCGTTGCTAGCGAAAAACGTTCCGAGCTTGGCACTTTTATCTAATCCAAAAATATTACTGCTAAAGGCTAAATTTAAGGTAATCAGAGCAATAGCAGTGAATATAATTGTGAGATGAAATTTGAACTCGCTATCCTTGAAAATTGTTTTGAAGCCCTGCCTTATAGCAATGAAATAAATATTAAAGTTGATTGCACATAGGAACATGAATACAATTATGATCCAGTGTATGTAAAGACTGTCGAAGTGAGCGATACTATCGTTATACGATGAGAAGCCTCCAGTTCCGACAGTACCAAAGGTATGCAAAATAGCGTCGTAGAAGTTCATACCGCCTGTCATGAGCAAAATGGTTTCAACCGCTGTAAACAAAAAATATGCTAGATAAAGGTTTCTCGCAGTCGTAGTGTATTTGGGAGAAAGTTTTTCCATCGTAGGTCCAGGTGTTTCAGCATTTGCAATGTGTTGTCCTTTAATGCCTGAAGCAGAAAGAAAAACCATAGCCAAAACTATGATGCCCATACCGCCAATCCAGTGTGAAAATGAACGCCATAGAAGCGCGGATTTTGGAAGCGACTCTATGTCTGTGAGTATGGTAGAGCCTGTCGTAGAAAAACCTGAGCACATTTCAAAAAAAGCTTCTATGAAATTTGGTATGGAGCCTGAGATTGTGAGCGGTAGGGCGCCGATTAATGCGGCAATAAACCAGCAAAGTGAAACAGCAAGATAGCCATCCCTTGAGTTAAACCGTTCACTCTGCGTGTCTACTTTTTTGTACAACAAAAGTCCCACAAGAAAGCAAGGTATTAGCACGACAAGAAATGCTGAAATCGTATTGTATTCGGCATAGAAAATGCCCGTAAAAACAGGCAAAAACATCGCAGTGCTTATGAGCATCATAAGTGCTCCAAGCATTTTAGATATACTTTTAAAATGCACGGTCATATCGCTAAAACATCCTTTTTCTTTAGAAGACGCTCAAGCTCCTCGATAGCACTTAGCAGACTCAAAATTATCACCCTGTCCCCAGGCAATATCATAGTATCGCCCTCAGGTATTATGAAATCCTGACCACGCCTTATCCCAGTGAGCAGAACGTCGTTTGGAAGAGCAAGATTGGAAATCTTGGTATTGCACATTGACATGTCATTTTGCGCAATTACCTCCATAAGCTCAGCCTGACCCTGAATCAGCACAGCGGAGAGTATTCTTTTGTTGCCCTGGACGATGCGGAAAACGTTGCCTGCTGTGATATCAAGAGGATTCAGGACCATATCAACGCCCATCTTCTCGATGAGATCGGAATAGCTTTCGTGACTTACCTTTGCTATAACGTCCTTGATGTTGTGGTTTTTAGCCGTTAGAGCCAACAAAAGATTTTCTTCGTCAAAGCCGGTACATGTTACAAAGGCATCCATATCGTCAAGGTTTTCGTCGAGGAGCATGTCAATATCAGTTCCGTCGCCATTTATGACCATGACGTTAGAAAGCTGGGTTGAGAGCATTTGAGATCTCGACTTATCCTTTTCTATAATTTTGACAGACGCACCAAATTCAGAAAGCTTCTTTGCAAGATAAAACCCTGTCTTTCCGCCACCGACAACCATTACTTTAGATATATTGGTGTACTTTCCTCGTTCGTGCACTCGTTTGTTGAGAATTGCAATATCATCCTTATCGCCTGCAATATAGACAAAATCATCCTTTTCAATGACATCATCGCCGTGGGGTATTAATATTTTACCCTTCTTAGAAATGGCTATCACGATAAGGTTAGGATATAAGTTCCTAATGTGAATCATATTATTGTCAACAAAATCCGGTATGCGGTGGGCCTTGAATTCAAGAATAGCAAAACGCCCACTTGTGTAAACACCGTTGCTCAATGTGTACTTTTCCACAAGATATTTGTATATTTCGTTGGTTATGGCAAGATCTGGGTTTAACGTAACGTCTATACCAAAGGATTCCTTGATCATATCCATCTGGTTCATGTACTCAGGATCACGAACCCTGGCCATTACCATCTTTGCACCCATTTTCTTTGCCATAGACGCTGTAATGATATTTGTTTCATCGGAGTTAGTTAGCGCAATAAAAAAATCGAAGTTCGCGATTTTCAAATCCTTCAATAGTTTACTTTCTCGTCCATCTCCGTGCACCGTCAGCACATCAAGCTGCTGATTGATTCTGTTTATAACATCACTTGATTGATCGATGATGGTGATTGAATGATTGCCTTCGCAAAGAGCCTCAGCGACTCTGGCTCCGAGCTTGCCTGCGCCCAAAATAAGAATTTCCAAAAATACTCCCTACCTTTCAAGAGTTAATCATGAAGCTATACCACATCTATTCTAATTCAATACGTTGGAATTTGCAATAAATTTTGGTATAATTACTTTAATATAGTTAAAATATGACTACCTTATTCACACTGCTTTTAGATGGTGGTAGTTTACTATTTATCAAGTGTATCGTAAACCCCTTTGCTTTAGCTGTGGGGAGTGTCAAGAGGAGAATTTAAAGTATGAATATACATGCAATTCCATGTGGTTACTTGCAAGCTAATTGTTATATAGTTTACGAAAAAGATGGTGGTGATTGCGTTGTAATTGATCCTGGATACAAGTCCAGCAAATACACAGATTTTCTATCGAAGCACGACCTTCGGTGCACAGCTATTTTGTTGACCCATAGACATCCTGACCACGTCCACGGCGCAGCTTGGCTTGCGGAGAAATGTTCGGCACCTATATTTATGCACAAATTGGATGCTGAGGGATTCAAGGGGCATGTAGATTATTTTTTTAACGGAGGAGAGGAGCTAGAATTAGCAGGTTACAAGATTCGTATACTTCACACTCCAGGGCATACTGAGGGCGGAATATGCATATATTTTTCTGACGACAAAATAGTTTTCTCCGGCGATACTATTTTCGATATTGATCTTGGAAGCACTGAATTTGCTGGCGGCTCAGAGGAGAAGCTCGCATGGTCGTGCAAAAATGTGATAGACAAGTGGGAGGACGATGTAATCGTGTATCCAGGCCACGATGTGCATGCGAGCATGGAGTATATTAGAAGGAATAACAAGGAATTTATCGCGCTCAGAGATGGTAAGCAAAGATAAAGCCAGGCATGCTCGCAAGAGGATATACTTGTAGATAAGACAAGAAGTATAAGTGGTGGCGAGGATGTTTTTAAGCAGAGATAGTAGAGCTAATTGTAGGATAGATTAAGGCAAGAAAATTGCAGGAATATTTTGAAGTAAGATTCTTGCGGGAAAGATTGATTATGAAAAAATTTAGTGAAAATTTCGATATAAAGATGGTTGGTCTAGACCTTGATGGAACTACCCTAAAGTATGGGGATGTTTTGTCGGAAAGAACTCTGGATGCCTTCAAAAAGGCAAAGGGAAAAGGGGTACACATTGTGATTGCAACAGGCAGAACCGGGCGTTCTCTGCCGCCTATTTTGTTTGAGATTCCTGAGATAGAATATGTAATTACTTCAAATGGGGCTCATATCATCAGACTTGAAGATATGAGAAGGATATATGAGAACATCATTAAGCCTGAGGATGTTTCGATTGTGGTGGAGAAAGCCAGGGCAATGGGATATGTCTTCGAGGCGTTTGTTGACGGTACTGCATATATTGATAGGATTGTCTATGAGGGAATGCAGAAGAATCCAGCAAAGTACAAATATAGGGATGTTGAATATGTGCTGCGAACAAGAAAACCAATTGAGGATATTTATTCATTTACAGAAAATCACAGTAATAGAATAGAGAATATTTCAATTACATTTGAGGGTGAAGATGATAGAAGGCGGATCTTAAATGAACTTGGAGATGTGGACGGATTGACATTGACATCGTCTTTTTCAAATAATGTTGAAATTGGTGGAAGTACGACAAGCAAAGCACAGGCATTGATGTATTTGCTTGATATGCTTAATTTAACTCCGAAGAATTTAATGGCTTGTGGAGATAGTCCAAACGACGCTAAAATGATTGAACTTGCAGAGGTTGGAGTCGCGATGGCTGATAGTCATCCGTATATTCTTGGCATTGCAGACTATGTTACTGATACATGCTTTGAGGATGGTGTAGCAAAAGCTATTGAGAGGTTTGTGTTGTAATAATAAAAACCCTTGATGCGTTGGAAAATCCAATGCTTTCAAGGGCTTTTTAGATTGGTATCGCCTAGGGGAGTCGAACCCCTGACTCAGCCGTGAGAGGGCTACGTCTTGACCACTTGACCAAGGCGACAAATCAAATAATTAATATATTAAATATTGAGTATAGTGAATACGCTCTGCAGTACGAATATTTTGTATAACATAAACACGCTATGCAGTACGAATATTTTGTGCAACATTAATATTGTACACTCAAATAATCTAATTGTCCAGCATTTTTTAATATATTTTAATCCAAGCGATAAAATTGACCACAAATTAGCAATAGAATATGAACTACTGTTGTGATATACTAAAACTACAAATATAAACAGCTTTATTTCTTGTGAGGCTGAGTGATAAAGAATATTTTATTACAAAAATCATATGAATGGAATAGCGAGGAAGCGTTTGATGACAAAATATATAAGTACCAGAGGTGGAAATGAGACAGTTTCGGGTGCAGCTGCGATAATCAAGGGGCTTGCATCAAATAAAGGCTTGTTTGTACCAACCGAAATACCTAAACTACCGTTGACGATTGAAGAAATGGTTGGGAAGGATTACAAGGAAATTGCACTCATTGTTTTAAAATCTTTTTTTGATGATTTTAGCGATGAAGAGCTGAGATATTGCATAGAATCAGCATATGATGACAAATTTGAAAAGAAAGAAATCGTTCCTATAGTTCAAGCAGGAGCAGCGCATTTTATCGAGCTTTTTCACGGCAAAACAGCAGCATTTAAGGACATAGCACTCAGCATTCTGCCATATCTCATGACTACAGCGATTAAAAAAGAGGGCATTGATAAAAAAATCTGCATATTAACTGCAACCTCAGGAGATACGGGGAAGGCTGCGCTTGAGGGGTTTTCTGATGTTGAAGGAACTGAGATAATTGTTTTTTACCCTTATAACGCAGTTTCGAAAATTCAGGAGTTGCAGATGACAACTCAAGAAGGTGCAAATACGCATGTGTTTGCGATAAGGGGCAACTTCGACGATGCGCAACGAGGTGTTAAATCTATTTTCACGGATAAAAGCTTTGCAGAGGCGTTATCGAAGCAAAATATTTTGTTGAGCTCAGCTAATTCAATTAATATTGGTAGACTTGTTCCTCAGGTTGCATATTATGTATATGCATATCTCAAATTGTTAGAGGAGAAGACTGTTAGCGCTGGTGAGCCAATGAATGTCGTTGTGCCAACGGGAAACTTCGGGAATATACTGGCTGCATACTATGCGAAAATGATGGGCATACCAATTAGGACATTTATTTGCGCTTCCAACAAAAATAAGGTTCTTACAGACTTTTTTGCAACAGGTGTATATGATGTAAATAGAGAATTTTATGTAACTAACTCACCATCAATGGATATTTTGATTTCTAGCAACTTGGAAAGATTGTTGTTTCATTTAAATTTGGAAGCTTACGGGAATCAAAACAAAGCAAGTGAGCAAGTTTTGGATCTGATGACAGCTCTTGAAACAAATGGGAGATATGAGGTTTCAGAAGAGATAAAAAATAAAATGGGAATGTTTGTTGGAGGCTTTACAGGCCAGGAATATACTCTAAAAACTATACAATCGATGTATAATAAACATGAATATTTGATGGATACTCATACGGCTGTTGCCTATGATGTATATTCTGAATATATAAAACATGTGTGCGACGATTTTGAAACAGTGATTGCAGCCACTGCCAGCCCATATAAATTCCCTGCTTCTGTTGCAAAGGCAATTGGCATTAACGATATGTCAGATGATTTTGAATATCTTGAAGAAATTAACAAAGCTACAGGAGTCAATATACCAGGCAGTTTTGTGGATTTACAAAATAAGACTGTGCTGCATGATACTGTAATCGAAAAAGATGAGATGAAGGATGCAGTATTGGATTCTCTCAAAATAGCAAGTCTGAAATAAGGTGTGGACGTGCGAATGAGCCATAAATGATTTAATCAAACCGACATAATAGTGATGAAAATGATTCCTGTAAAAAGTGGCAATTTGTTCAAGATGAACCCTGCAAAAAGTGGCAAGTTTTTCAAAATGAACCCTGCAAAAAGTGGCAAGTTGTTCAGAATAAATCTCGCAAAAATGGAAAGAATGTAAGATTAGCAAGCTTAAATGTATATATAAGAGGGCTTTGAAAGTTTTTGTTGAAATTCAGTTATATATGTGATAGATTAATAAAAGTAATTTTGCACGGAGGATTGACCGAGTGGCTAAGGAGCTTGATTGGAAATCAAGTAAGGTGTAACAGCCCCGTGGGTTCGAGTCCCATGTCCTCCGCCAAATACAAAATATCTAAAACGGTTGCAATCACTTGATTACAGCCGTTTTTCTTAGTCAGAAATAAAGGAGGCTCATGGAACTTAATAAACGTTTTGAATATGAACGGTTGAAGAGATTTCAAATTTTAAATGGTGCCCATTTAAAATATATCGCGTTTCTTTCAATGTTCATAGACCATTTTAACAACGCGATAATGACACCTTTTCTTGATAACGATGGAATATTGCCAGTTATATCCAATATTTTTTCAATACTTGGTAGAATAGCTTTTCCAATTTTTATATTTTTTATTGTAGAAGGATTTTTTAAAACAACCAGCAGAAAAAAATATTTTATGAATCTTTTTATATTTGGGATTATTTCTGAAGTTCCTTTTGATATGTTCACATCTAAAGTGTATTTCAACCCGCATTGGAACAATATGATGTTTACTCTAACCCTTTGCCTTGGATCAATCTGGATAATAGATGTAATAAAATCGAAAATACAAAATAAGATATTATGGTATTTGCTATCAATACTAATTATAATTGCTTTTAGTTTTTTATCTATGTTTTTAAGTCTTGACTACGATTATCATGCTATTGTGCTTGCCTACATTTTCTATATATTCTACGACAGACCAATTACAAGTTCAATCATCGGATATTTATCAATAATTAAAGAAGTCTACTCATTTACTGGTTTTGCATTTCTTATCACATATAATGGAAAGAGAGGGAAGCAATATAAATTAGTAAATTACTTATTTTATCCTTGTCATATGCTTTTGCTAGGGGTTATGCGTTTTTATTTTGATTTTTAACTTTTGCAATATAATATATGCATACATCAAAATAGCGTGTTATACAAATGTGTGATGTAAACGTGTGATATAATAGATAAAATATAAGTGATTTGCAGGAATTCTATTTCAATAATATTTTATTAAATTCTATTTCAAAAATTATTTATGAAAAATCTATTTTAAATTAAATTTAAATTGGAGCGTTTCAACCAGAAAACTTCAACTGGGAAGCTTCAGGAATTGAAATTTGAAGAGGTCGATGAAGCAGGAAGCCCACCTGCTTTAGACAATGGGTAGTTCACAGGCTTCGAGAATAAAAATCAGACTAAAGCGAAAGGTAGATAAGGTATATAAATATGGAAATAAAGGACGTTAGGGTAGGCTTTATTGGCTTTGGAAATATGGGGCGGGCGATTGCAAAGGGACTGATCAGAGCAGGGATGCCATCTAAAAACATAACTGCCTGTGCGATAGATTGGAATAAGCTCGTTAAAAATTGTGAGGAGCTGAATACAATTCCGTGCAGAGATGTGTATGAGAGCACATATTATTCAGATCTTGTTTTCGTCGCAGTCAAGCCAAATCAGGTGGAGCCAGCTTTGGAGGATTACAAAGAGGTTTTGCAAGAGAAGGCTGTGATTTCAGTTGCGGCTGGTCTAGGCTTCGACTGGTATGAGGACTTTCTTGATGAAGGCACACAACACCTTAGCATTATTCCAAATGAAGCTGTTGAGATTGGACGTGGTGTTATTCTCAGGGAAAAAACTCACTCACTACAAGGCGAAATCCTCGAGAAGGCAAATATTTTGTTGGACTCACTAGGCGATGTTGAAGTGATTGATGACGCTACCTTGCGAAAAGGGTGAAATTCATGTATAATAAATTGTTGAGATTTAGGCGTTGGTACATGTCCAAGTTCTCGAAAATCCTGCCGTGGTGGGCATTTCTGCCGCTAGTAGGATGTTTTGTGCTGAATGCCTTCGTATACTGGATAACTCAATTGATGATGGCCGATGCGTTTCACTACGACTTCACTTTGCCAATTGACCGCAAAATACCGGTGATTCCTTGGTGGGTTTCAATTTACATTCTGAGTTATGCATTTTGGGCGATCAACTACATCTTAATAGCACGACAAAATAAACGCAGTTGTTATAGGCTTGTCTTCGCTGACTATTTCTCAAAGATTGTGTGTGGAATATTCTTTGTGATTATACCTACAACAAATGTTAGACCGGAGCTGATTGGTGAAGAATTTTGGGAGTTTATGCTCAAATTCATCTATATTATGGATAGCCCAACGAATCTTTTTCCATCTATTCACTGCCTTGTCAGCTGGTTATGTGCTATAGGCCTTAGAGGTACAAAAGTCTCAAGTTGGTATAAAGTTTTTTCATATGTATTTGCAATAGCAGTATGTGTTTCGACACAGTTGACAAAGCAACATTACATTGTTGATGTATTTGGTGGGATTGCACTTGCTGAAATATCGCTTTTGCTCGGCGAATATTTTGTTAGAAAGAGGAATTATACATAGAATAATGGGATCCAAAGCTTACCAGAAAAAGTTCAAAAAGATTTTCTTGAATGCAATTTTTCTTGCGTTCTGTCTTGGGATTACGTTGTTTTATGTTTTTCATAATGAGGATGTCGATATAATCAAGAGTTATATCAAGGATGCGCATTGGTTTCTCTGGGTGCTTGGATCTATCTGTGTGCTGATGTTTATACTCGGGGAGGCCGTGATATTCAAATATCTTTTGCGAGTTTTGGGGCATAAAACCAGCTTGTGGAATTGTAGCCTCTATTCCTTCGTCGGCTTTTTCTTTTCTTGTGTCACTCCGTCTGCCTCTGGAGGTCAGCCTATGCAGGCATGGTTCATGACAAGAGATGGCGTACCCGTGCAATTATCAACATTGGCTCTTTTGATTGTAACAATTAATTATAAATCTGTTTTGTTGATTTATGGCTTCGCTCTTATTATTTTCAAACCGGCGGGAATTTACGGTATGCTCTCAGGAGCAATGCCTTGGATATATCTAGGACTATTCATAAATTTTATAATTGTATGGTTTATGATTACTCTGGCAATCAAGCCAAAATTTGCGGAAGCAGTTGTAATGTGGATTTTCAGGCAGTTGTCGAAGATTTTTAAAAAGCGAAAGTTTTATATCATAGAAAAAAAAGCCGAAAGAGCAATGAGCGACTATGTGGTGCGTTCAAAAAATTTGATGAAACACAAGATGCTCATGCTCAAGGTGCTGGGCATTACTTTTATACAGAGAACAATACTATTTTTTACAACATATCTTGTTATAGTTAGTTTTGGCTTTACGGACATCGGGGCAGGAACAGCAACGTGGCTTCAGGGACTAATTTCATTGTCTGTCGATATGCTTCCATTGCCCGGGGGTATGGGGGCGAGCGAACATATTTTCAATCTTATCTTCAGGCCCGTTTTGGGAAATGATCTCACGACGCCGGCGTTGATTGTCAGCAGAGGTCTTGCATACTATACACAGCTTATTATTTCGGCAATAATGACTGCTGTTGCATACATCGTGATTTTTGGAAGGAGACGAAAACAATAAGATGATTGGCGTATATAATTATACAGTTATTCTAACATATTTGAGTTTGGTGTCCGCAGGGGTAGGCACGATGTTTGCTGCAAATGGGCACTATAGGATTGCTCTTATCTGTCTTGCCTTGTCGGGTCTATTTGACATGTTTGACGGTAAGGTTGCCAGGCGAAAAAAAGACAGGACCTTCGAGGAAAAAATGTTCGGTGTTCAGATAGATTCGCTATGTGATTGCGTGGCATTTGGGTTTTATCCTGCAATCTACTGCTATCTCATAGGTGTACAGGGGAAAGCGGGGATTCTTGCAATTATTTTTTACGTTGTTGCAGCGGTTATACGGCTGGCATATTTTAATGTGATTGAAATTTCAAGGCAGTCGGGCGAGGATGGTGGCACAAAATATTATCACGGCCTGCCTGTAACTTCGATTTCTGTAATTTTGCCGGTTGTCTTCCTGCTGAACTTTGTGACCTCCGATAAAGTTTTCTATTGGATACTCGTTGCGACGCTTGTATGCACTGGTACAGCCTTCATATGGGACTTTAAGTTCAGAAAGCCAAATAATAAAGAACTACTTGCACTGGTTATATTAGTTGCTGTCGTAATGTTTGCGAGCCTACTATATAAGAAGTATATTCCAGCTTCTCCTACTATTGAATTTGGCGAATTGTAATTATTGCATTCGTCACTTAGTGCGATATGTAGCCCGGTATTATTGACTGGGATGATGTGTGAGAATGCGCAAGAAAATATATGTAAATATGCTGTGAAGATTGATGTTTTGAGGACAGGTCATGAAGTATAAGGATCGAGAAGGCAATATATTAGAAGATGACAAAATACAGGAATCTATCGTGCATTTTTTATATGGCACATATCCAGGAGAGGGACTCTTGAAAATCCTGACTCACAAGGGGATATCAAAGCTCGCAGGAAGGATTCTATCAACGAAGATGTCTACTGCGCTAATCCCTTATTTTGTGAAACGCAATAATATCAAGGTAAGAGAATATGATATGTCAGGGCATAGGTCGTTCAATGATTTCTTTGCAAGAAGACTCTCAGTGGGCGCAAGGAATGTTGAATTAAATCCGGATTTATTGATTTCGCCCGCAGATTCAAAGGTGATGGTGTATGATTGCAACGAGGGCTCCGAGTTTACAATAAAAGGATTAAAGTACAGGCTTGAAGAACTAACGCAAAGCAAGAAGCTTGCAGAAGTCTTTAAAGGCGGACAATTGCTTGTATTCAGGCTGTCTGTAGACGATTATCACAGATACTGCTACGTGGATAGCGGAGATAAATCTCAGAATTATAGAATCCCAGGAGTTCTCCATACTGTTAATCCTGCTGCGTGCGAGAATGCTCATGTATATAGAGAGAATGAGCGTGTAATATCCATGCTCAAAAGCGAAAACTTCGGTCTTGTCATGATGATGGAGGTTGGAGCTATGATGGTCGGCAAAATCATTAACTATGAAGGACCTACATATGTCAGGAAGGGCAAAGAAAAGGGGCGCTTCGAATTTGGTGGCTCGACGATAATTCTCGCATTCCAACAGGGCGCTGTTGAAATCGACCGCGACATACTTCTAAACAGCCAGCAAGGACTAGAAACCAAGGTGAGGTATGGAGAGAAGATAGGGGTAAAGTTTGAGTAAAGAAGAAACTTCATTATTGTGCTGTTTTAGCATGAGTTTTTTATAATACTTAGTTTAGTGTGTGCATTGGGGGATAATTTGGAATATACACATAGAAAAGAACGATTAATATTTCTGGATTTAATCAAAATTTTTTCTGCTATTGTGATATATATGGGACATTCAATAAAGATGTTTGGGTGTTCATATGGAAATCAGAAGTTAGACACAGTTGTTTTGGCTGCGAGAATTTTAGTTATGATATGCTTCTTTGTAGTTTCTGGATTTTCTATTTATTATAATAACAGCGAGATTAATATTCTGAATACGGATAATCTTAAAAATTTTTATATAAAAAGGTTTATTACAATTGCACCAACATATTTTTTAATCCACATATTGTCATATATATTAGTAGATACTTCAATTAGACAGGCAATCTATGCTACACCAATTGACATTCTGTGTTTACAGTCCATGTATGGAGGACTGTTTGGTATATTGCATAATGGCGCTACATGGTTTATAAGCTCATTGATGCTAGGTTATTTTGTTTATCCACTTGTTCAGGAACTGATAAATGCAAATAAAAACCATTTAAGCTTGGTTGCTATTATATTTTTTATCATAATACTTTATTCTGAGATTGTGATGCCGCAAGTATTTGGTACTCCACCAGGATATGTTAATCCCGTGTTTAGGGCGATTCAATTTTCAAGTGGGGTTGTACTTTGCGCCACATTATTAAAAGGTAATCAAACATTTAAATTCTCAAAAATGTTGCTAATAAACTTATTCATTGCATGCATTCTGATGACAATGTTTTCTTTTTATAACGGAATGGGGAAGGAATATTTGATTTTACCAGCAGGATGTTTTCTGATTTTTGCGGGATTGATAGTTTCGTTTTATGTTAGACCTAAACGCCTAACGCAAAATAGATTGATTAGATATGCAAGTGGACTATCGTATTATTTCTTTATATTACAAGCTTTTCTTTGGAATATAGCAGGGCCTATTTGTGAATTTACAGGGTTGAATAATAATAAATGGAAAATATTGATTTCATTTTCTCTTTGCGTAATACTGTCTGTGCTGATGAACGAGCTATTTGATAAGCCTGTAAAGAAATTTTTAAAAAGAAAACTTTTGAAATCAATTTAGTGGAAGGATTGAATAGTATGAATAAAACTGCATTTACTAAAAAGATTTGGTTATCTTCACCTACATCTCATGAGGAGGAATTGAAATATATTCATAGTGCTTTTGATACAAATTGGATATCTACTGCTGGCGAAAACATCAATGCGATAGAAAGAATTTTACCCGAATATTTAGGATGTAGAACAGGTGTAGCACTTTCTTCAGGCACATCAGCGCTTCATATGGCAATAAAATTGGCAGATGTTAAGCCTAGAGAGAGTGTTTTTTGCTCAGACTTAACCTTTGTAGCAACAGTAAATCCTGTTTTGTACGAGAAAGCAAATCCGATTTTCATAGATTCCGAATATGAAACATGGAATATGGACCCTGTAGCATTAAAAAAAGCATTTGAATTATTTCCAAACACCAGAGTAGTAATTGTAGCCAACCTATATGGAACGCCAGCTAAATTAGATGAAATAGCTAATATATGCAAAGAGCATGGAGCCATAATGATAGAAGACGCAGCGGAATCTTTAGGTGCAACATATAAGGGAAAAGAAACTGGAACTTTTGGAGATTTTAATTGTATCAGTTTTAATGGAAATAAAATTATTACTGGGAGCTCAGGTGGAATGTTGCTAACTGACGACGAGGCGGCAGCGCAAAAAGTACGCAAATGGTCAACTCAGGCGAGGGAAAAGGCATTGTGGTATCAGCATGAGGAATTGGGCTTCAACTATAGGATGAGCAATCTTATTGCGGGGGTTGTGAGGGGGCAATTTCATCATTTAGATGAACACATTCTTGAAAAGAAACGATTATATGATAGATATTCTAAGGAATTTTATGAATTGCCGATTTCAATGAATCCTTACGATAAGAGTATATCTAACCCCAATTATTGGTTAAGCTGTATGCTAATAGAAAAGGACTTTATGTCTAGAGAAGTCAAGAATGATTTTGATTATTTATATAGTACTGAAAGAGGAAAAACTTCCCCTATGGAAATAATTGATAAACTTGCTGAATTTAATGTCGAGAGTCGTCCAATTTGGAAGCCTATGCATATGCAACCAATTTTTTCCAATAACACTTTTATAACTAAAGAGGGAATAGCTAATGGTGGAAGTAATGCATACTCAGATAACGGTAGATATCTAAGTGTGGGAGAAGATATTTTTAATAGAGGAATATGTTTGCCTAGTGATATAACGATGACTAATGACGAGCAAGATAAAATAATAGAAATAGTAAAAGCATGTTTTGAATAATATGACAATATAATATGAGATGTGTAAGAGAGTGAAATTTCGTTGGATTTATGTGTAAAGATATATATTGCAATTATTTAAAAAGAATTTTAGATATTTTAATTTGTATAACGGGTCTAATTTTTATTAGTCCGATATTGCTTGTTGTAGCATTACTAGTTAAAATAAAACTTGGTTCACCCATCATTTTTAAACAAGAAAGGCCTGGATTACATGGGGAAATATTTAAACTATATAAATTCAGAACTATGACAAATGAAAAAAACGATAGTGGTGAATTATTAAATGATGAGGCAAGGCTTACAGAATTTGGAAAAAAACTTAGAGCTTCAAGCCTTGATGAGTTGCCAGAAATTTTTAATATTATAATAGGAGATATGTCTATAGTTGGACCACGCCCGCTGATGGTAAAATACCTGCCTCTTTATAGTGAAAAGCAAAAACGGAGACATGATGTAAGGCCTGGATTGACTGGTCTTGCACAAATCTCGGGAAGGAATGCAATTACATGGACAGAACGATTTAATAAGGACATTGAGTATGTAGATAATATTTCACTTAAATTGGATATGTATATTTTTTTAAAAACTATTTATTATGTATTAAAACGAGAAGGGATTAATTCAGATACGTCAGCTACTATGGAGGATTTTACAGGGGATAACTAGGAAATTATTATGAAAGAAAACATAATTTTAATAGGCACTGGTCAACATTTTAATGTTGTGCTTTATAATTTAAGGGCTCAAGATAAATATGAGGTTGCATGTGCTATTGATGCTAATATTGAAAATAGAGGTAAATATATTAATGGAATTTATATTGAAGAGACATATGATGACCTAATTTATCTTAAAAAAAAATATAAAACAAATAAATTTTTTATAGCATTTGGTAATATGAAGTACCGTAGAGAAACCTACAGCTATTTTGTGTCACAAGGCTGGGAGGCTGTAAATATAATACATCCAGATGCAGTGGTATCGTCTGATGCGAAGTTGGGTAAGGGAATATTAATTGAATGTGGTTGTCTTGTTACGCCTAATCCAGAGATTAGGGATAATGTTGTTATTAATACTGGTTCGCAAGTTAATCATGACAATGTTATAGAGAGCCATGTTTATATAGCCTCAGGGGTAATACTATCTGGAGGGGTTAAAATAAAACAAAACACATTATTGGATGATGGAGTGATTGTTACTTTAGGAAGAACTGTTGGTGAAAACTGTGTAGTTGGGGCTGGAGCAGTGGTAACAAAGGACACAAACCCCAATATGGTTATATATGGGAATCCAGCTAGAGAAATTCGCACTAATGAAAACATAGGGAAATAAGAATACTAAAATGAAAATAAAAGATATTTTGGATTTTTTAACATCAAATAATGAAATATATGAGTTTGTTGGGAATCAGGAAAAAGAAATTTTGGGGTTTTCTTCTCTGAAAAATTATAATGCTGGCACTTTTACTTGGGTTAAAAAGCTCGAGAGTATCCCAAAGGGATTTGACTTGAATGAATGTGATTTAATTATTACAGGGAAAAATAAAAGTGTGTCTTCAAAAAATGTAATTTATGCAGATAATTCTAAAAGGGTTTTTTTCGAATTGATGGATTTTTTTTCTGATCAGCAAGACAAAAAAGAGATTCAAGACAAAATAGGAAATAATAATTATATTTCTGAGAATGTCAGTCTTGGGAAAAATGTGGAAATTGGAAATAATTGTACGATTGATGGAGATATAATAATAGGGGATTATTGTGTAATAGGGAGCAATGTATCAATTCTAGGAAAAGTTGAAATAGGCAGAAAAACTATTATTCAATCAGGTGTTTGTATAGGAGATTCAGATTTGGCTTATGTTGATGATACAGCTGGAAATAGAAAAATATTAAAGCATCACGGAGGAGTTAAAATAGGAGAGGCTGTTTATATAGGCACAAACTCAGTGATTTCAAGGGGGACCATAGATGATACAGTTGTAGGTGATGAAACTTCTATAGATGCACTTTGTCAGATAAGTCATAATTGTATATTGGGGGAAAAAAATACAGTGGTGGCTGGCTCTTTAGTATATGGTTCAGTTGTAACAGGAGATGATGTATATATTGCTTCGTCAATAATTATGAACCAAATGAAGCTCGGGGATAGGGTTACCGTAGGAATGAATAGTGTTGTAATGTCGGATATAATACCAGATGTGACGGTAGTAGGTACACCTGCAAAACCTTTAAATAAAGAAAATATAGTTGTTGGAAACACCAAGAAATAGGGAGGAAAGATGATTACTATAGGATTAGTTGGATTTGGATACTGGGGACCTAATGTAGCCAAAAATATATATAAAAATAAAAATTTTAAATTCAAATATTTATGTGATAAGAAAAAAGAACGATTAGATTTAGCTAAAGCTACATACGCTAATGCAGTTAATTATATAGATGATTGCAGCATTATATTTAATGATCCTGAAATAGATGCAGTTGCTCTTGCAGTTCAGACAAGTGAACATTTTAGGTTAGCCAAAGAAGCTCTTTTGGCGGGGAAGCATGTTTATGTTGAAAAGCCTTTTACTAATTCTGTTCGTGAAGCAGAAGAATTAAGAGACCTTGCTGACCAAAAAGGTCTTAAGGTGCATGTAGATCATATTATGGTCTATCATCCCGTAATAAAAAAAATAAAAGAAATTATAGATGCTGATGAATTGGGCGATTTACTTTATTTCGATTGTTCAAGGATTAATTTAGGACAACTAAAGAATGATGTAAGCTCTATGTGGGATTTAAGCGTTCACGACCTTTCTATAATTGATTTTCTTTCGGATGGTGCAGAGCCTGTTAATGTTACTGCAATGGGAGAATGTATATATACTAAAAGTGAATCGATAGTTTTTTTAAATGTTAAGTACAAAAATTTTATTGCTAATTTGCGTTCAAGCTGGCTTTCTCCGATTAAAGAAAGACGAATAATTATAGCTGGTAAAAAGAAAATGATTGTTTATGATGATGTAGATGTTTTAAATAAATTGATTGTGTATGATAAAGGCTTTGACATTAATGGTAACCGAGATCTTGAGTATGATGAATTTGTTATTAAATCAAGAACAGGCGATGGAGTAATACCTAGGCTTGAACAGGGAGATGCACTTTATAATAGCCTTGAACATTTTAGGTCTTGTATTGAAAATAATAAGCAATCAATTACTGATCCGAACTCAGCAATCAGAATGCTAAAGATTTTAGAAAGAGCTGATAAGCAATTAATATAGAGTAATTTATAGAAGGAGAGATTAAAATGCAATTTATAGATTTACATAGGCAATATGATGTTATTGAGGAAAAAATCAACAAAAGATTAAAAAGAATTTTTGAAGATAAACACTTCATTGGTGGCGAAGATGTTCAGGAGCTTGAAAAAAATTTAGCAGAATATGTTGGTGTTAAACATGTTGTTGCGTGCGCAAGTGGAACGGATGCATTAACAATTCCTATGATGGCTTTAGAACTAAAAAAAGAAGATGCTGTATTTGTTCCATCGTTCACTTTTTTTGCTACCGGTGAAAGTGTTTCTCTTGCTGGTGGAACGCCAGTTTTTGTTGATTCATGTAAAGATACATTTAACATGGATGTTAATTCACTTGAGTCTGTCATAAAAAAGACATATGAAGACGGAAGCTTGAAACCAAGAGGAATCATTGCTGTTGATTTATTTGGTTTACCCGCTAATTTTAATGATATCAGAAAAATAGCTGATAAATACAACTTATTTTTAATAGAAGACGCAGCGCAGGGATTTGGGGGAACTATTGACAATAAGAAAGCGTGTTCCTTTGGAGATATTGCAGCAACATCATTTTTCCCAGCAAAACCTTTAGGTTGTTATGGCGATGGAGGAGCGATATTTACAAATAGTGACGAGCTATATGAAAAAATCAAATCTATTCACATTCATGGTCAAGGTAAGGATAAGTATGACAATGTTATGATAGGGCTTAACAGTAGACTTGATACAATACAAGCTGCTATTCTTATTGAGAAGCTCAATATTTTCGACGAAGAATTGATTAAAAGAAATCGTGTTGCTTCATTATATACCGAGCATTTAAAAAATATTGTTGAGACACCAACCATACCATCTGGGTACACTTCATCATGGGCTCAGTATACATTGAAATTAAAGTCGGAAGAGGATAGAAATAAATTGATTAACGCTCTAAAGGCTGAGGGAATTCCTTCTATGGTTTACTATCCGATACCTATGCACAAATCTACAGCTTATAGTAAATCAAACAGCGATATATCTTTAAAAAACTGTGAAGCATTAAGTAAATCTGTTTTAAGTCTACCGATGCATCCTTATTTATCGGATGATGAACTTGAAAAAGTTTGTTATATTATTAAAAACTACTATGAGGGAGAATATTCAATATAGTAATGAAAAAAAACATATGGATATTTAACCATTATGCTACAGATACAATTCTTGACCATGGTGGACGACATTATAGCTTTGCAAAATATTTGAAACGCAAGGGCTATAATGTGAGAATATTTTGCGCTTCTACTGTACATAATACTAATATTAATTTTGATACAACGGGAGCAGGCTTTTCTGAATTAAAGGTTGATGATATAGATTACACGATCATAAAAACTTCTAATTATAGCGGTAACGGCTTGAGCAGAATTAAAAACATGTTTCAATTTTATTTTCGTATATTTAGAGTTGTAAAATATTATAAAAAGCCCGATATAATTTTAGCCTCATCTGTACATCCTCTTGCATTGGTTGCTGGAATCAAAATATCTAAAAAATTAAATATAAAGTGCGTTTGTGAGATAAGAGACCTTTGGCCTGAAAGTCTTGTTGAGTATAATATTATTTCTCGAAATAATATTTTGACTCGATTTATGTATAAAGGCGAAAAATGGATATATAAAAATGCGAATAATTTGATTTTTACTATGCCAGGTGCTAAAAAATATATTACCGATTCAGGCTGGGATAGAGAGGTTGATTTAGCGAAGGTATTTTTTATAAACAATGGTATCGATTTAGAAGTTTATAATGAAAATAAAACAAAGTATCCTTTCTACGATTCTGATTTAGATAATCAGAATTACAAAAAAGTTGTTTACACAGGCTCTTTAAGGATGGCAAATAAGGCAGAGAGTTTTATCGAAATAGCAGAATCCTTAAGAAATATATCTGATAAAATTAAGCTGCTTATTTTTGGGGATGGTGATAATCTTCAAATACTTAAAAATAAAGCCCTAGATAAAAATTTGAAGAATATTATATTTAAAGGGAAAGTAGAAAAAAAATACATTCCGTCTATTCTAAGCAAAAGTGATTTAAACATTATGGATGGCGATAAGGGTGGAATCTCAAAATATGGCATAAGTGGAAATAAGTTATTTGACTATCTTGCTAGCGGGAAACCAATAATAATGGATGCTTTTGAAAATGAATTTGGTATTATCAATAAAAATAAAATTGGTATTGCACAAAATTTTACTAATGCCTCTCAATTCGCAGCCGCAATAGATGATATGCTAAATAGTGATAGTTTGAGATATGAAACATGGTGTAGTAATAGTGCAGAGTTATCAAAAGAATTTGATTTCAAACGGCTAACAAACAAATTAGCAGATGTAATTGAAAATTGCAATTAGGAAAGGTATTGATGGAATTTACTTATAAATGGTATGAACAATTAATTGAATCAGCGAAAAATAAGGGATATTTATTTTGTGATTACAGTAATTATAAACAGTTAGATAAATTTATAATACTGAGACATGATATAGATTTTTCTATAAAAAAAGCTGTAGAGATGGCTAAAATTGAAAAAGAATTAGGCATTTCATCTACATATTTTATTTTGATGTTTACCAATTTTTATAATATTGGTGGAAAAGAAGAACGCTATTTGATTAACGAGATTATTTCATTAGGGCACAATGTTGGCTTGCATTTTGATGATACTGTATATTGCTTGGAAAAAGATAGAAGAAAGTTTAATTATAAAAAAGCAATAAAACAGGAAGCAGATATTCTATCGGATATAATAGGGCAACAAGTGAAATTTATGTCTATGCATAGACCTGATAAAATCACATTAGATATGAATATTTCCGTGGATGGCATAATCAATGCATATGATAATATTTTTTTTGATGATAAAATCAAATATGTGTCAGATAGTAGACGACAGTGGAGAGAGGATGTAGATGAAATAGTTATGAACGAAAAATTTAACAAGCTACAAGTACTAGTACATCCTTTTTGGTATTATAAAAACGAAATATCCGCTTCAGATGCTTTAAAAAGCATTATTGATACAAGCAAAAAGGACCGATTTATTGCTGTTAAAGATAATATAACTCGTGTTGAAGAGTTTTTGAACGAAAAGGATTACATTTAAGTTTTAATTATATGAGTTTTTGTTTATTCTTGTTACCTTGATATTAAATATTTTAATCCTTATATTTAAGGGGATTTTCGAGAAATAACAATCATAATTGCATAAACAATTAAGATGTTTAAGTAATTTGAAGATGTTGAATCTGCATTTTATAAGGAGCGCAATAATGCAATATAAAATATTATACATAACATTTACGGATTTTGGCGACCTTTCTTCGGGTTCAGCAGTTAGACCTTTTAGAATGTATAATGCATTTAAAAATTTAGGATGTGATGTAAAACTATTAGAGGGGCAGCAAAACAAACGAAAGATAAGAAGGGAAAAGGTTAATGAAATATTTCATTGGCTTGATAATAATACACCAGATTTATGTTATGTTGAACCTCCAGCAGGCCCATTTTTTAATGTTATAGATCTAAAATTGCTTAAAAGGCTTCACAAAATGGGAGTGCCCATTGGGCTGTTTTATAGAGATTTTTATTGGAAATTTCCGAAATGGGCATGGAAAGATACACCTATTTGGAAAAAAATTCTACTTATAGCGATGCATAAAAGAGATTTGAATGTTTTTAAACAATGTTGTGATGTAGTATTTTTCCCATCGGAAGAATGTATTGACATTTTAGAGTATGTTCATTTTCGAAAATGCAAAGTATTACCACCTGGATGCACAAGACCAAATACTAATGTAAAAATAGGTGCCAATGAAATATTTTATGCTGGAGGCGTAAGAGAAGCAGATGGAGTGGATGATTTGCTCATTGCATTGGATAATATAAATAAAAAAGGGTTAAATATAAAATTAAATCTTGTTACTAAAAAGGAAGAACTTAAGTATTTAAAAAATCAAGAACTTTTAACAAAAAATTGGATTTCTTTTTGTGAAGCATCTGGTGATGAATTAATTCCTATTTATGAAAGATCGGATTTGGGAATTTTACCCAAAAAAAGGCATTTTTATATGGATATGGCAATCTCTGTTAAGGTACTAGAATGTATGAGTAATGGTTTACCTGTAATCTCGACGGATTGTCCTGCTATGGCACGCTTTATTAAAGAAAACAAGAGTGGGATTATTTGCAAAGAAGGGCGTGAAGGCCTAGAAGATGCTATTCTTGAGTATTATACAAATAAACAATTATATTTAGACCTTATTGATAATGTTAAAAAGGCAGCATTAAAAAATACATGGGAGAAAAGAGTAGAGCAAATGATAACAGATTTAATGACTATATGATTAAGTTTTCTCGATCTTGTCGTTAATTGTATTTAAAGTTCTTAGTTAATAGATAAAATAAAAGGTATCTTTATTATATGCTTTATATATAATCCAAAGGAGAAAAAGTAGCTTTATAATGAGTGATAAAAAAATTCTTGATTTTGTAAAAGGAAGCATTATACTAATAATTGCAAACTTAGTAATAAAAGCAATAAATTTTTTTTTGCTACCACTTTATACAAAATACTTAAGTCCTGCTGAACTGGGCATTTCTGACTCTATAACGAATATTACAGCTATTTTGTTGCCAATATTGATGTTGGGAATGGATTCAGCTTTTAGTGCATTTTATTTTGATATAAGGACAGAGGAACATAAACGTAATGTTTTCAATACTACTCTTGCTTTTCTTCTTGTCGCAGGTATTATTCCTTTTATAATTGCTATATTTAGTAAGGGAATTTCCCTTTGGCTATTTAATTCTGAGAAGAATTATTTGTTGGTTGCAATTTCACTCATTTCTATTAGTTTTAATCTATGGTACACACCATATGCATTACATGCGCGAATGGAAAATCGCATGGTTTTGTTTGCAGGGGTAAATATAAGTGCTTCACTATTGATGATTATAACAAATGTGTTTTTTGTATCAGTAATGCAACTAGGTGCATTTTCTCTTATTATAAGTTCTGCTATAGTGCAGTTATATCAACTTGTTGTATATTTAAAGCTAATACCAGAAAATTTTAAATGTAAATATTACAATAAAGAATTGTTGCAATCCATGTTAAAATTTTCTTTGCCCATAGTTCCAACAGCGATTGCAGCATGGTTCCTAAGTTTATCGGATAGATATTTGATTTTGTATTTTTTGTCGACATCTGATGTTGGCATTTATGGTATAGCAGCTAGATTTAGTTCTGTACTATCTGTGGTTTCCAGTGCTGTTTTTACAGCTTATACTAGTTTTGCATTTGACAAAAAAGATGATGCAGATGCAAGGCATCAGTATAAAAGGATTTTGAACTTTTATTATATGACCCTCATGTTACTTTGCATTGTTATTAATCTTTGTGGTAAAGAGATTATCGGTGTGATGACTAACGCTAGTTATTCGACTTCTCACTTGATTTTACCAGGGCTTTTGTTTGGTCAAGTAATGTACGGGGTTTCTGTTATAATTGGATATGGCTTATCTTTTGCAAAAAAAACAAATTATATTTTACTTGTCAATATTATTGGGGCTATGGTAAATATAATACTAAATATAATATTGATACCTGTTTGGGGTACGCAGGCAGCAGCTTATACAACTTATGCAGGATATTTTATTATGGTGATTCTCACATATTATTTTTCTCAAAAGTTTTATAAATGTGATTATGAGATAAGAAAAGTAATAATAAGCAATTTAATAATTGTGATAGGCATTATTGTTGTTAATTATTATGAAATTAGTTTTAATATTAGAATTTTTCTACTCTTTATTGAAATAGCTTATATATCTATATTGTACAGAAAGTCATTTAATGATGTTATCGTAATAATAAATAGAATTATTAAAAAATGAGGATTGTGGATGATTAATCTTTTTAAAAAATATCAGGAAATATTTATTGTTGCTTTTGTTGCTATAGTATTTTTTGGTTCTTCAATAGGGTTAGGTATTAAAGCAGGACCATTAACACTCACTTTGTTTAGAGCAGCCATTCCAGTTTTATTTATAGTGTTTTTTTTAGATGCACATAATCACAAATTAAAATTTAAATCTTTTGAAAAACAATTTGTTTTTTTCCTTGTATTATGGGTTGCTTATGCTTTTTTTCTATTGTGGTATCGCGATTTATACAAAGACTCGGGAGCTCTTAAAGAACTGATGCAACTAATTCTTGACTTTTTTGTTGCAATTTCAATTATTTTTATTTCAAAAAAGGATGAGACATATCGCATGCTTTTCATGATATGCAGAATTTCTGTGCTATTTTTAATTGTAATTAGTCTAATAGAAATTTTTACTGGAATACATCTATCAACATCTGCATATTATAATCCTCAATTATTGTATATCGGAGATAGCTCTAACCCTCAGAAAGCGACAGGTATATTTTTTAATGAAAACGATTTATCTGTATGCTTAACTTTGTTTACTCCTTTGTTTTTTCCATTAAAAAATAAGGAATATAAGATTAATGCTTTTTACATTATCATCTTGTCTGTAATAGAATTTATATTGTTAAAAAATGATTCTATGATTTGCTTCTTTTCACTTTTAGTTGGGTTTGTTCTGTATGCCATTTTTTATGGTATCAAGTACAAATGGATTTTTGTATCACTAACGTATTTCTACTTATTAGAAAAACTTATATTTTTCTTATCTATTAGTCGTAATGCGAAAGGAGGACTGACTGCCTCTGTAGAAGAGCAATTTTCTATAATAAATAATCAAACAGGATCGGCTTATATAAGATTAAACACATATATCATCGAATACATTGGGAGTATAAAAAATTCTAAAGCTATAGGATTTGGACCATATGGAATTAACTATTTCCTTGAACAATTTGACCCTAGATATGTTTTAAAGAATCCTCATTCAGTTTGGCTAGAAGTATTGGGCAATTATGGTATCTTCATTTTTTTGATATTCACTTCAATATGTATCATATCTTTTGTTACTATAGTTTTATCCGGAGAAAAGCGCAATCATTCTCGAGCAATTATAATTTCTATGGATGTTATGCTAATTCTGTTAGGCTTTGTTTCGAGCAATTATATTGGGATTGCCTATTGGTGGATTGTTATAGCTATTTCGATTTCATCTGCGGCCACACTACTTCATAAACAAAAATGTAGAGAAGGATATCTAAGGCACACTTATATAATTGTGATTTTAATCTTGTTAATTTGCATGGTTTTTTCATATTTGTTTGTAAAGTCTGCTCGTGTTTTGTACAAATTACAGGAGCCTTTAAAGGTTGCTATGGTTACTGATGATACGTATAAACTAAAAAGGTATACAGATAAAAATATTACTAAAGTTATAGTAAAGATAGATAATGAACCATTTAAACAAATTATTCCTAAAAAGAGATTATACGAGGACAATTTGAATTTTAAAGACTTTACTGCAGGCTGGCATCAATATACATATAATTATACGGATTCTGAGAATAAAAGTTCTTATAAAGAAGAATACTTAATAAATAGAGTGAATGACACTTTGACATATATGATTCCTGTAGACATAATCAAATTAGCCCGAGAATATAATAAACATAATAAGATTGACATCAAATCATTTTATTTACATCAATATAATCAAGAAAACAAATATTTACCTTTAGGATTTTACTGGAATGCTGAAGAAAATTTATATAAAAATAAAAATGATATAATCAAAATTAATAAAGATGGAATCCCATATTTTATTTCTAAATATAAAGACAAACAATATAATAGTGGATTAATTACAAGCTACGCATTAGTCTGGTATACAGATTTTTTAAGTAGCCAAAACCATCAAGATAGAGTTAAATTTATTAGGTGTTCTGAGTGGCTGATAGAGAATCAAAAAAATGATGGTTCTATTGAATTTGATTCTGCTATAAAATCTAACGATAAAAATGAGAATGATTCTATTTCAGTAAAAACACTGGGGGAAATGCTAAGCGTGTTCGCAAGAGCATATAAACTGACTGGAGAAGAAAAATATAACCAAGCAGGAATTAAAACTTTGAATTATATGTTGGAGAATTGCATATATAGTCGTGATACTTCTGATCAAAATGAAGATAAAATCATGGACTATTTAATAAAAGACAATAAGCCATTAGATATATTTGAAAACAACAAAGATGAGAATAGTAAATTTAGATTAGATAATCAATTATATGCTTTGATTGGATTGTGTGATTGGGCGAATACTGGCGTAAACACAGAAAGTCAGGTTTTGGCAAAGGAACACTTCAATTATGGTGTAAATGCTCTAAATAAAATGTTGCCTTTATATGATCTTGATGGATATATTTCAGAAGATTTGACCCACTTTGTTAAAGGTCACGATGTAAGATGTAATGATAATTATAAGATTATAAAGTCAATTGCACTTCTAAAGGCAGTTGCAGAAATTTCTAATGATGAAAATATTCAAATGTATTATGATAAATATTTCAGATATATTCAAGATAATTTTTATAAGCAAAATAAAACTTTGAAATTTAATAATTGAGTATATAGTAATTAGAGTAATAACTGTTTTATTGCCAATGAATATACATTATGATAAAATTAAAGCGAAGTAGCCTCTGTTGGAGTATTAATATGAATCATATTTTTAAAAATGAAAAAATTAGAATTTTAACATTAATAATATCTGATATTGTAGCAGTCATTATAAGTTCTTTTCTAGCCTTGGTTTTAAGGTTTGATATTGATTATATACCTAAACACTACCTAAATGTGGTTGTACTTTCTTTGCCATTTTGTATTATAACAACATTGTTGGTATTTTATTTTTTCAGGCTATACAACAGGGTATGGTCATATGCCTCTATAGGTGAAATGATTTCTATTATAGAAAGCGTATTTTTGATAGAGGTAATTACAATTTGTTATCATGTTTTTTTAGATGTAGATTTGCCTAGAAGCTACTATCCTCTCAATTTATTTTTACTAATAATTATGGTTGTTATTTCTAGGTTTGGTAAGGTACTAGTTAGAGATATCAATTACAATCATAGAAAGCAAAAGAAAACAAAAAAAATAATGATAATTGGTGCTGGATCAGCTGCAGCTATTCTAATTAGAGATTTTAAAAATGAAAATAGCAATGCAACCGTTATTTGTGCAATTGATGATAATATTAATAAAAAAAATAAATACATAATGGGTGTGCAAATAGTTGGCAATCGATATGATATACAAAAATATGCGAAAAAACTTGATATAAATGAAATAATTATTGCAATGCCATCCGTTGCGCCATCAAAGATAAAAGAAATAATTGAGATTTGTCAAAGTCTTAAAATACCAGTAAAATTTTTGCCTTCTGTTGCAAAGAGTTTAACAAAGTCTTCTTTAACGGGTGAAGTTAGGCCTATTCGATATGAAGACTTTTTAGGTAGAGATTCTTTTAAGATAGATGAAAGTGGTATTGCTGAATTTATTAATGACAAAACAGTTTTGGTAACAGGGGGTGGAGGCTCGATAGGAGGCGAGTTATGTCGCCAAATAATTCAATATGAGCCTAAAAAACTCCTTATTTTTGATATATATGAAAATAATGCATATGATGTTCAGATGGAGCTTGAGCGCCATTATCCAAATGCAAACTTATCAGTTCTAATTGGATCTGTAAGAGATAATAAAAGAATGGAACAAATTTTCTTGAAATACAAGCCGGAAATTGTATATCATGCTGCTGCACACAAGCACGTTCCTCTTATGGAAAAATCTCCAAACGAGACAATCAAAAATAACTGTTTAGGAACGCTTAATTTGGTACGACTTTCTGAAAAATACGGAGTTAAAAATTTTATTTTAATTTCTACAGATAAAGCTGTTCGTCCTACGAACATTATGGGTGCAAGCAAAAGAATATGTGAAATGATTGTACAGACATACGCGAAAAGAAGTCACGACACTAGATTTGCAGCAGTTAGATTTGGAAATGTATTAGGTAGTAATGGTTCGGTTATACCTTTATTTTTAAAACAGATTGATGAAGGTGGACCTGTTACGGTTACAGATAAGCGTGTTACTAGATTTTTTATGACTATCCCAGAAGCTGTTTCATTGGTGCTTCAAGCAAGCTTATATGCAAAGGGTGGTGAAATATTCGTATTGGATATGGGCAAGCCAATTCGTATTTACGAATTAGCAGAAAATTTGATAAGAATGAGAGGTTACAAGCCGAATGAGGATATATCTATCCAAATTACAGGATTAAGACCAGGAGAGAAGCTTTATGAAGAAGTTTTGATGGATGATGAAGGATTAGAAAAAACTGATAATAATATGATTTTTATAGGCAAACCTTTAAAGATGGACGAGCAGAAATTCTTAAAGGATCTTGAAAATTTAATTACTGAAGCACAAAAAAATGGTAACCAAATAAAAGAATTAACTAAAACAGTATGTAATACATATACAATTAGTAACGATTAAATAATTATTAAAAGTTAATTGGAGATAAAATGATGAAGGAAGAAATATTAAGAAAAATTGAGGACAAGAAGATAATTGTTGGAGTGGTTGGTCTTGGGTATGTAGGACTTCCATTAGCTGTTGAAAAAGCAAAAGCAGGCTACAAAACAATCGGATTTGATGTGCAAAATAAAAAAGTAGAATTGGTAAATCAAGGGCACAACTATATTGGTGATGTTGTTGACGATGATTTGAAAGAGCTTGTTAAAAATGGAATGCTAAAAGCTACAACTGATTTTAATTTTGTAAAAGATGTTGACTTTGTTGCAATTTGCGTTCCTACGCCACTTGATGATCACCAACAACCTGATATAAGTTATGTTAAATCCTCTGCTGAACAGATAGCGAAGCATATGACAAAAGGCACTATGGTTGTTTTAGAGTCAACTACTTATCCAGGTACCACGGAAGAGCTACTTAAACCTATACTTGAAAAAGAATCTGGATTAGAATGTGGAAGGGATTTTTACCTTGGTTTCTCGCCTGAAAGAGTTGATCCTGGTAATAAACAATTTAAAACAAAGAATACACCTAAGGTTGTTGGCGCAGTTGGAGAAGATGCAACAGAAGTTATTGCTGCCATGTATCGTTCAGTTCTTGAGGGTGATGTATATGAGGTGTCATCACCTGCTATTGCGGAGATGGAAAAAATACTTGAGAATACATATAGAAACATTAACATTGGTCTTGCAAATGAGATGGCAATGCTATGTGATAAAATGGGAATTAACTACTGGGAAGTAGTAGATGCAGCAAGCACCAAACCTTATGGATTTCAAGCGTTTTATCCTGGACCAGGTCTTGGTGGTCACTGTATTCCTCTTGATCCTTACTATCTATCATGGAAAGCTAGAGAGTACGGATTTCACACTTCTATGATTGAAAGTTCTATGATCGTAAATGACAAGATGCCCGAATACTGTGTAGAACGTGCTATGAAGATATTGAATAGACAAGGCAAGGCATTGAGCAAATCAGATGTACTAGTTCTAGGCATAGCATATAAACAAGATATTGACGACTATAGAGAAAGCCCAGCTATTGATGTTATAGAGATATTAAAAGAAAATGGAGCAACAGTTGAGTTCTTTGATCCATATATTCCTGAATATAAACATAGGGGTGAAATTTTTAGAGGCATAGAAAAAATAGATGCTAATATTGTTTCAAAATTTGATTTAATAATAATTACAGCTTCACATTCAAATGTTGATTACAATATGATAAATGATAATGCCAAAGCTATTTTTGATACAAAAAATGCGATGAAAGATATTGTGAATCGGGAAAAAGTTGAGGTATTATGATATTGAATTTAAATTATTGTTATAGTGAAATTCATGCATAGTAATAGAAAAATTTGCAATAGAATGTATAATGTAATTGTTATAGATTTTTAATACGATATCATATATTATTTAGTTGGATATTGAATTATAAAATAGACGCGAAAGGATTGGTGGAAGGTATATGAAATATGCTTTAATTGGTTGTGGAAGAATAGCGATAAATCACATGAAGGCAGCTATAAATAACAATTTAGATATTGTAGCAGTAAGTGATATCATTCCAGAGAAAATGGATTCGATTTTTAAAAAAAGTGATATACAGAGTAATACTGAAATCAAGAAATATACTGACTACAAGGATATGGTAAAAAAAGAAAAACCTGACTTGATAAGTATTGCTACAGAAAGCGGCAACCATGCTGAAATTGCGTTGTTTTGCATAGAGAATGATGTGAATTTGATAATAGAAAAGCCTATGGCAATGAGTATTGAAGACGCTAATAAAATTATAATCGCATCTGAAAAACATGGAGTTAAAGTTTCAGCATGCCATCAAAACAGATTTAATGTTGCAATACAGGAACTGCGAAAAGCTATGGAGGCAGGACGCTTTGGCAAGCTTTCTCACGGCTCAATTCACGTTAGATGGAATAGAGATCATGGATACTATGATCAAGCGTCCTGGAGAGGAACATGGGCTCAGGATGGCGGAGCATTGATGAATCAGTGTATACACGGCATCGATTTACTCAGATGGATGATGGGAGATGAAATAGACGAAATTTACGGTGCTACAAGACAGCAATTTCATGACTATCTCGAAGCGGAAGATCTTGGAATGGCGGTAATTAAGTTCAAAAATGGTTCAATAGGTACAATTGAAGGTACGACAAATGTCTATCCAAAAAATTTAGAAGAAACATTATACATATTCGGACAAAGTGGTACGGTAAAAATTGGCGGAACATCGACTAATAATATTGATGTTTGGGATTTTGCTGATGAAACTAAGGATGATGAAAATAATAAGGGATTGAAAGAACAAACAAGTAATGTATATGGTAATGGACACACAAGTTTATTTGCAGATGTAATTGACGCAATAGAAAATGATAGGACTCCTTATGTAGACGCTATTGCTGGTAGAAATGCGCTTGAGGTTGTATTGGCTATTTACAAAAGCCAGAAAACTGGTGAACCAGTAAAATTCCCACTGACTGATTTTGCAAGTATAGATATGGAAGGGGAATTTTAATGGCTGAATATTTTGTTCATGAATCAAGTTATATAGATGATGATACCATTATAGGCAATAATACAAAGATTTGGCATTTTTCCCATATTATGAGCGGTGCAAGAATTGGAGATAATTGTTCATTTGGGCAGAATGTAAATGTTGGCAATAATGCTATTATAGGTAACTCAGTCCGCGTGCAGAATAATGTTTCTATATATGAGGGCGTAATAATAGAAGATGATGTGTTTTGTGGTCCATCAATGGTATTTACCAATGATCTTGTCCCACGTGCATTTAGTCCTAAGGGTTCATTAGGATATCTAAAGACAATCATAAGGAAAGGAGCCTCTATAGGGGCAAATGCAACTATTGTTTGCGGACACGAGGTTGGTGAATATGCTATTGTTGGTGCTGGCGCAGTTGTTACAAAAGATGTTCTTCCTTATGCATTGGTTGTCGGAAATCCTGCAAAACAAATAGATTGGGTGTGCAAATGTGGTGAACGACTGGGGGATTCTTTAGAATGCAAATGCGGAAGAGAATATGAGTTGTTAAATGATAGATTAATAATCAAGGATGAGAGGCAAAATCTATAATGAAAGTCCTACATGGAATGTCTGAAGTGGCTGGACAAGGTATATATTCCGTAAAGGGATTGAGAGCTAATGGAGTATCTGCTGATATGGCGGTTTGGCGCCCAAATACATTTGATTATCCAATTGATATTTCGCTAAATATAGGTAAAAAGAAATATTTATATCCATGGTATGCTTTTAAAATGTTTGTGTTTTTTTTAGGAGCAACATTTAAATATGATTGTTTTCATTTCCACTATGCGCATTCTCTGTTGCCATTCGGACTGGATCTCATGCTATTAAAATCTCTAAACAAGAAAATATTTTTCGAGTTTCATGGAAGTGAATTAAGAGGTCAAATTAATAATATTAAATATCCATATTTTCATAACATATCACAAGTCAAACGGCAGTCCAAACTGATAAAAAAAGAAATTGAATATGCCGACGGGATTATCTTACACGATATTGAATTAAAGCCACATTTACCTGATACAAACATTCCAATTCACATCGTGCCATTAAGGGTTGATTTATCCAGGCTGACACCTGTTTTTCCAGATGTAGAAGTTAAAAAACCAGTAGTTGTTCACGCACCAAGCAATAGAGGAAGCAAAGGATCAAACTGGATAATTGAAGCTGCAAATAAGTTGAAAGACCAGATAGATTTTGTACTTGTTGAGAATAAAAGCCAAGATGAAGCTATAGAAATATATAAAAAAGCAGATATAATAATTGACCAGATATCTGTTGGAGCATATGGCGTATTTGCTATTGAATGTATGGCATTGGGAAAGCCGGTGCTTTCATATATAAGCGATGAAGTTAGGAATAGTCTACCAGATACATGTCCAATTCAGAATATTGAACCAGACACAATCTATGACGTATTGAATAAGTTATCATGCAATCCAGATTTAAGAAGGAATATTGGAATGCAAGGGAGAAAGTATGTGGAAGAATATCATGACTATACTAAGAATGCGAAACTCCTTAAAGATATTTATGAGGGACATTATAGAAGATAAATTAGAATTCATACAATAGAAAAAAGATGGCAATATGACTATATATTAATGTTTCGTTAAGCTGTAAATTGAGGAGGGAAAATATGGATTATACATATTCATCATACGAGAATTGCAGGAATGGGTTCAGTAGTTACAAAGGATGTTATTTCAGGGGATACTGTAATTGGAAATCCTGCTTGCCAATTTAATAGACATAATAGTTTGTGGAAATAATTCTAGTTTAGCCTTTACAATTATAAAGTTATAATAAATTATATATTTAATAAAAGGGGTTAATATGAAGATGAAATTTGTAAATTATAGAATACTTATAATAGTATGTGCTATGATCATTTTTTCGGGGATAGCACTCTTGCATAATTTATCCGTATTTGCAGATAGTAATGATGATGTAACTATTAAAAATCAAGAAGAATCAAATATTTCAGAGAGGATGACTAATGATTTAAGTCCTAAAGAGACTGTAGAGATTAATGAAAAGCTCTCTGATAACACTGACAATAATAGTACACTTGTTCAAGCAAAAGACAATAATCCTATTGACGAAGGAATTAATAACGCAGCAAATACAAAAGAAAATCCAAAGATGGGTACCGTTTTCAATGTTGGATCAGCGGGATTAAATTTAAGAGGAGAACCTAGCACAATAGGTGGGGGTGTTATCCTAGTAATGCCAGAAAATTCAACAGTGAAAATTCTAGGCGAAAGAAATGTTGATGGAAGACTTTGGTATAATGTAGATTTTAATGGCTATCTAGGCTGGGCAGTTGCAGATTATATTAAAATTAATGATAACCATGGGGCGGACAATAATACTAAACCTGGGTCAGATATAAATTTATCTCAAAATGAAAGAGAAAGAATTATATGGGACTATTTAAAAAGCAAGGGATTAAGCGACTATGCAATATCAGGAATTATGGGTAATTTATATGCCGAAAGTGGATTGAATCCTAGGAATGTTGAGAATGCTTTTGAGTTGAACTCTGGATACAATGATAATTCATATACGGAAGCTGTTGATAATGGTTCATATAATAACTTTGTTAATGATGGCGCAGGATATGGATTGGCACAGTGGACATATTATACATTTAAACAGGAACTACTAAATAGAGCAAGAGCAGAGCGGTTGTCGATTGGTGATTTGAATTTACAGTTAAAATTTTTGTGGGATTGGATTCAGCAAGACTATTCAGCATTTCAATCGCTCACTAGTTCAAACAGTGTTCAAGTTGCCGCTGATATTTTTTTAAAACAGTATGAAAGACCTTATGATCAAAGCGAAGCAGCTTTAATTAAGCGAGCTAGCTATGGGGAGATGTATTTTAACAAATATAAATCTACAGATACAGGTCAAGATGATGAAAATCAGAGTGAGTATAATGTTTCGGGTGAGTTTTTTTACGACTCAGATGGAAAATTAAGATACAAACTGAGTAACGGTTCATATCCTAAAGTGGGCTTTATCGAAAAAGATGGACGTAAATTTTTCACTTATGGAAATGGTTATATCTATACAAATGAATTCATAACTTTTGGATCAAAAATAATGTATTATATGGGATCAGATGGTAGCATGCAGGTTGGAAAATTTAGGGATAATGAGGGTATGTTAAGATATTCATTACCCGATGGCAACCTAATAGGTAGCAACGGATGGAAAGAAGATGCTGGTGGCAGGTATTTTGCATATAATAATGGATATCTGTATACTAACGAATTTATAACTTTTGGATCAAAAATAATGTATTATATGGGTTCAGACGGTAGCATGCAGGTTGGAAAATTTAGGAATAATGAGGGTATGTTAAGATATTCATTACCAGATGGCAATCTCATAGGAAGTAATGGGTGGAAAGAAGATGTAGACGGCAAATATTTTGCATACAATAATGGATATCTGTATACTAACGAATTTATAACTTTTGGATCAAAAATAATGTATTATATGGGAGCAGACGGAAGCATGCAGGTTGGTAAATTCATGGATAATGCGGGTAGGTTAAGATATTCATTACCTGATGGTAATCTAATAGGAAGTAATGGGTGGAAAGAAGATGTAGACGGCAAATATTTTGCATACAATAATGGATATCTGTATACTAACGAATTTATAACTTTTGGACCAAAAATAATGTATTATATGGGTTCAGACGGTAGCATGCAGATTGGCAAATTCAGAGATGTTGAGGGCAAATTAAGATATTCATTACCAGATGGCAATCTAATAGGCAGCAATGGATGGAAAGAAGATGCAGGTAGCAAATATTTTGCACATGATAACGGCTATCTGTATACAAATCAATTTATTACATTTGGACCAACCGTTCAATATTATTGCGATAATGAAGGTCGCGCAACATTATATGAATTTAATGGTGTTAGAAAGGGGATTGATGTTTCAGAATATCAAAAATGGATTGACTGGGACTCGGTAAAAGCATCAGGCATTGAGTTTGCCATGATAAGAGTTGGGTATAGAGGCTGGGGTTCAGGAGCCATAATTGAGGATAAATATTTTGAAAGAAATATCAGAGAAGCTAAGAGAGTTGGGCTGAAAGTTGGAGTATATTTTTACTCTGGTGCCATAAATACTTCTGAGGCAATAGAGGAAGCACAATTTGTTATTAATAAAGTTAGAAATTATAGCTTGGACTATCCTATTGCTTTTGATTTTGAGGATTTTGAAAATACTGAGAGTAGATATTATAAACTTGACAAAAATCAAAGAACGGACATATCCATTGCATTTTTAGAAATGGTTAAAAGACATGGGTATACTCCGATGATGTATGGTAACCCTAATTACTTCAATAATGAGAGATATTTTGATACATCTCGGATTGTTACACAATACAAAGTGTGGCTTGCACATTACTATTGGGCTGATAGTGCCCGAAATCAGTATTCCGATTTTGTGAATTTCTTGGCTTCTGGAAAGAAAACAGGGTATTCATATGAGGGCAAGCAAGGCACTATAGATATGTGGCAATTCTCATCAGAAGGTATAATAAGTGGTATAAATGGGAGAGTTGACTTAAATATATCGTATTTTTAATAATTAGATCTTTTTATTACAAATAGGTTGCAAAAATATATAAAGCAACTAATATATACGTGATATACAATAGTTTGTTTGAATGATGATTCAGTTTGCATAATATTTTGATGTTTTTCGGAGTAAATCTAGTAAGGTTTGCTCCGATATTTTTTATGAAATTTATGTTAAGAATAGAATCATAAGTGTAGAGAGAAGGGAGAATAAAAATGTATTTAAAGAAGAATATTGAACAGTATCTATTAAAATGTAAGTCTCAAAAGAATTTGGATAATAAAACTATAAAAGCGTATAAGATAGATTTGATGCAATTTGAAACATTCTCAAGAAATAAGTATGATTATATGTCGAAAGAATGTATCGAAAGCTTTTTGTCAGAATTACAATCCAAACAATATGCAGTAAAAACTCTGAAAAGAAAGGTTGCTTCTTTAAAAGCTTTTTTCTCATATTTGAATGATGAAGAAATTGTTTTGCTTAATCCATTTAATAAAATAAAAATTAAGCTACGAGAGCCAATTATTCTTCCGAAAACTATTTCTATGAAAAATCTCTCCATTTTATTCAACTACATTGAGGATAACTTAGAGGAAGTAAAAATCCATTCGTACAGATATAAAGAAACTGTCAGGGATAGACTTATTTTAGAATTGTTAATTACAACAGGTATTAGAGTTAGTGAGCTTTGTGATTTAAGAAAAAATGATATTATGTTTTCAATGAATATGATAAAAATATACGGGAAGGGATCTAGAGAAAGAATTATACCAATATATTACCACACTTTAATAGATGCAATACAATTGTATTTGGATGTTTTTTCTGAGGAATTAATTCAATCAGAATATTTCTTTTTGAACAAAAGAAAGAAACGCTTATCTGCTCAGTCTGTGAGAAATATGTTAAAAAAATACTGTGTTTTGCTTAATATCAATCAAAATATAACTCCGCACATGTTTAGACATACTTTTGCGACCATGCTTCTGGATCAAGATGTCGATTGCAGATATATACAACGAATATTGGGACATTCAAGTATATTGACGACCCAGATATACACACACGTAACCTCTAATAAGCTTAATCAAATCATGCAGCATAAGAATCCACGCTCTAAGATTGGCTCTAATAAAGGATAATTGATTATTATCA